>Ga0325414_1001751_pt1 | contig 21440 bp, 13 predicted proteins | sample PopdelMetagenome_8_FD_206183 | JGI IMG/M metagenome (GOLD analysis project Ga0325414, IMG submission 206183) | Populus deltoides microbial communities from Bellville, Georgia, United States - Leaf-PdKOR-R3 | ecosystem: Host-associated > Plants > Phyllosphere > Phylloplane/Leaf | place: USA... | reverse complement strand
CAAGAAGAGGAAGAAAGCTTCGATCGATTCTTCCTTCCCTCCTTCAATGGCGATAACTCAGTAGTCAAATTCCGACGCTTTCTTAGGGTTTGTCGAATGCCACCTCAAATTTCATCCATTCCATATTTCTAACCCCCTTTCTCTCTTCCTCGACGGAGTTTCGCTTTCGCAGGTACTATTATTCCTCCCTTTATCCTTTTTTGTCTATAATCTTCACGCTTTTTCGATCAGTTTTTGTTTTTTAATTGTTTTTTTTTCTTTATTTGATTGATGATTTGATAGGGTGATAATAATATGAAATATATGTGATGGTTAGGGTTAGGGCATCATCTGCTGCTCATACGGTGATGGAAGGTTCAGGGAGTATCTCTGATCCGCACAGAGGTGGAGGTGGAAATAGTAATAGCAGCAGCAGCTTGACTTCTTCTTCGAGGTGGTATGGAATGCTATCGGCTTCTAGTATTATTCAAGCGCCCATTTCTTCTTTGTTAGAGTATTCTGGTCTTTTAAGAACGACTCGTTCGAATCATCAAGAAAATGAGTCTTTGATTCCTGGTGGTCTTGGTGGAGGGGGACATGGTTCTAGTAGACTTGATGATTCGTCGGCTTCAGTGGTGCCTAATAATGGAGAGGTTTCCATTAGGATAATTGGGGCGGGAGAGCATGAGAGGGACGGTTCTGGTGCATTGGTTGTTGGGCAAGTAGGTGGGGCACAGAATGAGGTGCTGGGACAGCAGCAAATGATGGGTGCGGATGCTCTTCAGGGTGATTTGAGGAGTGATCGTGGAGGAGGAGATGCAGCTGATGGCGCTGGTGGTCAGCAGAGTTCAAGTGTGAGTGGGGATGGGGAGGCTGCAGATGAGGCTGGGGGTAATGGAAGGGATTCAACTTACCAGAGATATGATATTCAGCAAGTTGCTAGGTGGATTGAGCAAGTGCTTCCTTTTTCTTTGCTTCTATTGGTTGTCTTCATTCGCCAGCATTTGCAAGGTATTATTTGTTTATTGTTTTACTATCTTAAATCCAGTGGTTTGTGCCTTTTAGATTTCTACATTAGAATTAAGTAATGTGAAAAAGAAAACTGAACGTGAACCATGTGGGGGAATCATATTTTGGAATGGTAATTCCCACCAACTAAGTTTTTGGCAAAAGCTGGGTGCGAATGGATATTAGTTTTTTTGAACCTACAGACTTTCATTAGAGATGGGATGCAGATGAGTTAATGATTATTTTGGTGGATGAGTAGCTTGCAAATTGTTTCCTGGTCAATTAGCATGGTTTGAGCAAGTTCTCATGAAGCCAAAAAAAAAAAAAAAAATCACCGATGGTTTTTTTATTTTGCTTTGCTTGCCATTACTTGATGGGTGTTAGTAGCTACACTTTTCATTTCATCAATTTGATTCATGACTCAACCCATTTGCACTGAATTCATTGTTGTCTCGTTCTCACATGCTTCTTATATAATTAATAATGAGTCTTTTAACTACAGGAGAGAATTTCTGATGTGCTAACCTATTGGTAACTTACACCTCAGATTAATCTGTTATCCATATAGAAAATAACCTCTTTTTTCATCCTTGTCATCACTGCTCTACACAAAACAGTTTCTCACACACTCTAACCAGATTTTGAAATGTAAACTTGCATATTTATGAATCTTGCTGTATGGTCAATTGGATTCGTTTGGCTTACCAAATTTTGTATATTTTTTTCTTTTCATCTCAAATTTCCTTTTCCTATTGGCCCTGGTACTTTGTATGCGGAATAGGCCATTTGCTGTTTTGCGGTGATGATTGAATTAGTTAGTTGATCCTATCCATTATCTGGTGTTAACCAAATGGAGAATCATAGGAGTTCATTGTGAGAGGAGAGAAGAGATCAGAAGGAAAGAAGATTGGAGAAGGGAAGAACAGCTGATATAAGGACTAGGAGTGAAAGGAAGAGAATCCAATGCTGAAATATGGCGGACAGGAAGAAAGAGATCTTAAAAATCAACCTTCTTAACATGAGCTTTTAATTTTTCATTCAATGGAGCTGGATTGAATTCTATTTCTATGATTATTTGGTGGATTCTTCTTGGGTTGGTACTGTCTGGTTTTCATTAACATTATTTTGAGAAAGCCTATTCTCTTAACTGGAGAGGTGGCAAGGCTGAATAGGAAAGGGGCCGACTGATGAGTGCCTTTTAAGCTTTTTTCTAAAGGCTCTTGTGTGAAGCTAACATGGCTGGCTACATACAAGTATAGCCAAATCAAGATGAGACAGATGGACGGTCAGTCAGTGGCCGCTGCGGGACTACCATGGGAAAGCCCGCCCCCGGCTAGCTAACACAGAAAGATATTCCCAGATAACAGTAGTCTGTCTCTATTTGAATCCCTTCCTGACCAGGCCAGGCTGAATTGGGCCACCATGTCAGGATGGGAATGGCTCAGCCCACATGCATCATTTGACAAAAGCGCTCCAGTCGCCTCCTTGAAGTGGCTTGTCGACCATCTTTTCAAAGCACAGAACAGAAGGACAGGGATAGTTCCTAGGAAGCAAAAGGCTGCAATCGATGTCGCAAACCACATTTTGTTTTAATCTAATTACATCTCAATCCTCTTCAACTGAACTCTTTGATGTCTCTTGTTTCATGCTTCTCATGTATTGAGACTGAATCTTTTAACTAGAGAAGAAATGTCTATGGTGCTAGCTTTCTAGTTTGTCACACTTCACGGCAATCCAATGTCCATGTATAAAATAACAATCTTTTCAATTCCTGTCACCCCTGATATCCTTAACAACAGTTGCACATGCACATGCACATGCACCCCCACCCCCACCCCCATCCTGTGTGTAAATGCATGTATTTTAATATTGGTCTTATTTTTTAACCTCATTCCTTTCATCTCAATTGTCACTGCCCATTTTTTCTCTAACTGGTGCTTGTACTCATAGCTAAGCCAGTGCTTAGTTGTTTTAAGATCATTAGATTAGGCTGTAACCAAATGAAGAGTTATAGAAAGTCAGACAAGAGGAGCAGAAAATTGAAAGGAAAGAGGACAGGACTCAAAATCCAGGGATTTAAAATTAGAGAAAGGGATTTAAACACTTAAACTATGGTTTATAGACAGAGTGTTCTTGAGATATAAACGTTCTTTAATTGAGGGTATATAAGCTTAATTCCTAACTACTAGACACTATAAAAGACACTTGAAAATGCTATCCGTTCATTGCTGGGTTCAATAATAAGTTTAAATTTGCAAGATATTTTTTCATGATTTCTAATGGTAGAAAAAAGGAAAACATCTTTTCCATGCACAATAGATTAAAAACAAAGAATATTGATAGATCTTCTGCTTTCTTTTCTTCTTCCATCTCTTCTGCTTTTTTTTTTTTTTCCTGTCCCTGACTTCTATACCTTCTTGAAATCAGACCTCTTATCTGCAGAGGTATGATTTAGTGTGATGTTGGTATATTGAAGTTTGGTGTTGTTCTTTAATTACATCACTAGTTGTTGGTTCTGGCTTTTTTTAAGGAAAAAACAAATTACAGAAGTTTGAGCATGTTGAATTCTGGCCTTCTTTACCTAAAAGTTTTTATTTCTTATTTTAAAATTTTAAATTTTGTGACATTGCTCTTTATACAAGGAATTGCAGGTTTCTTTGTTACAATTGGAATTGCTGTTGTCATGTTCAAGTCTAATGATATTCTACGAAAACAGACAGCTCTGAAGGTATTTGAGTTTTTTCTATATGGACTTGTGCTTGGTGAGAATTTGAGCATTTTTAGTCGGATTAGATTATGATTTTTGAGCTGACCGTTGGTCTCTGCAGGGAGAGAGGAAAATCTCTGTGCTGGTTGGCATCTCACTCGCATTCATGGTCCATGTGGTTGCTGTTTACTGGTGGTATCAAAATGATGATCTTCTGTACCCATTAATCATGCTTCCTCCCAAGTCTATTCCTCCTTTCTGGCATGCTATTTTCATCATCATGGTGAATGGTATGTTTACTGTTTGCAAGTTATTGACATATATCTCTACTTCTGATCGACTGAAGATGCACTTTGTTTAAAAAAAAAATCTTTAATGATGGTACCTAGTCATACTGCATGCATTGTTAAGTTTTGCATGGAATATGCAGAAAAACACATGCATGCAGAGGAACTCTCTCGGTTTTAGGAATATCAATTATTTTTATGACTTCCTTAAAAGTTATTTCCCCTTAATTAAGTACAGTGCCTTTTATGTTCTTGTAAGCGGATGGGATGTTTTGAACCTTTAAGCCACCACTTGTTATTATTTTTCTGTCTTAAGAGGGTTCTTATTGTTGTTCTTTTCCAGATACTTTGGTCCGACAGGCAGCAATGGCATTCAAATGTGTTCTGTTAATTTATTACAAGAACAGTAGAGGCCGAAATTACCGCAGGCAGGTGAGATATTATGTAGCAAGCATGTGTTGTTCTATTTGGGTTTTGTCATTTTGATTTGTTCTAAAAAGGATCTGAAAAACAAAGCTGGTTGGGGTTGGCTCCTGTCCACTAATCAGATGAAGATCTCAATCAACTCTCTTCATCATTCTATTCAAGTTTTAGGCCTATATTTGTACATTTATTATGTTCCCTTAGTTTCTGACCATGGTAAGTTTTTCTTTCTAGGGTCAAATGCTTACTTTGGTTGAGTATCTGATTCTGCTGTACCGTGCCTTGTTGCCTGCACCAGTCTGGTACCGTTTCTTTTTAAACAAAGAATATGGGAGCCTCTTTTCGTCACTAATGACTGGGTTGTATCTAACTTTCAAGCTCACTTCTTTTGTTGAGAAGGTATACTGTTTTGTGATTTATTCTTTTTGTTTCCTACATCTGTATGCCTCTTTTTTTGCATACATCCGGTTGTTATGCAATTATTGAGCTTGTGTTATCATTTCTTTGACTGCTTTCATATTGGTTGGTGTATTGCAGGTGCAATCCTTCTTTTCTGCTTTGAAGGCGCTATCACGTAAAGAGGTGCACTATGGGGCACATGCAACATCAGAGCAGGTACTGTCGATTTCCCTTTTCTCTTAGATTAGGCCCATGTTTAGAACATTGTGCACATGTCCACGTGGAAGTTTGCAGTTATTTGCTTAAACTTTCTTTTCGGGTTTTCATAGGGCCCAAAGATAGCATAAATAGTCCATGCTCATTTATGGTATGATGAAATAAAGAACTCATGCTTATACTTTGGCAAAATGTTAAAAAAAACACAGAGCGAGCCCGTCAATAGAATGTGAATTGATGTATTGAGCCCAAGGAAAATTAACTAAGACCCTAAAAAGTCTTGTAATTTCAATTTGCCATTAATGAAAACACCACGTCAGCATTATACCACCCGCTTTATTTTAATGACACTCTCTCTCCCTCTTCTCCCTCTTCCTTGATCTGTTGTGGTTATATTGGAATCTTTTTGTATATAGTTGACTCCCATTTACTAATTATTTAATCTAAGCTAAAAATGTGAAATATGTAATATTCTTGTTCATCAAAAACCTAAGGATAGCTCGCTTATGACCTACATTTTATTATTATTTTTTGCTATTATGCTTTCGTAAAATTATTTTGGAATTGCAGGTTTTCTTTTTATGCACATGATATAATATTATTTTTAAGATCCAATGATAGCTTTCTGATGAATCATCCTATCCTTTGTGATTCATCATTTCCTCAGTTTGGCACAATGGATTTGTGATTATTTAATGGCTTTATCAATTTAATTGCTCTTTAACTTGTTGTGCATGGATTTTTAATCTTTTATAATCCTTCTTTTCTTGAGATTATGTGCGATGGGATGTCACACACACACCCACACTCGTATGTTATATGTTTTCTTTTCTCTAGATTTTGTTGGTGGTTATTGACAAGTAGATGAGATAGTTTTTCCATACGTTTTAAGTCATCAATGCTGTAATGCAGGTCAATGCAGCTGGAGATCTGTGTGCCATATGCCAGGAAAAGATGCATGCTCCTATACTACTTCGATGCAAACACATCTTTTGTGAGGATTGTGTATCAGAATGGTTAGTTTGTATGACCCAATACTACTAGCAATCTATATTCTGTTAGCTGTTGAACATAATCTGCTTTTACTGAAGCCGACTAGCCAACTGCTGTTAATTCATTTGTTTTTTTAGCTGAACTTTTGTACGTGTTTAATCTGAACCGAGTCTGTTTCAGGTTTGAGAGGGAAAGGACATGCCCCTTGTGCAGGGCTTTGGTCAAACCTGCAGATCTCAGATCATTTGGTGATGGTTCAACTAGTTTATTATTCCAGATATTCTAAAAGCGTCTACTGTAGAAACCAGGAGTTTTGCTGCTTGGGAGCTCCACACACATACCCAGAGCTGCCTTTTTCTGATCATCATCTCACCTATACACGTATACGTGGCTGTTTTTGTCTGGCTTGTTCATTAGTTAGTTAACCAAGAAAAATCAAACCAAAGAAAGTAGGCGGAACTTGAATTGGCTGTCCATTCGACTGTGTGTCGTGAAAGGATGAGTGTATGAAATGGCCTTGAAGACCCAGTTCCTCAAATGACTAACAATATATGTATCATCCTCATTTGCCTTGAATGGAAATTTTCTTTCATTTTTGTCATAAAACTGTACATGCTTCTATTCTCAAGGAATGAATGAATGCCTTTGCAATTTGGAGTGCTTGAGCTTATTTGTAAACATAGCAACCTGGTTGGTTGAAGTTTTTAACTTTCTGCTTTGTGTTAGTGGTTTAAGTTGGCATTGCACCATCTCTAACCCGTCCTCTGCCAATCAGCAGTCCTGAGTCCTGACTCTATGCAGGACGTGAATTTAGAATCCCCCCACCCCCTTTAATGGAGTATCCGCTTCTACACTTTCATGGCTGAATAAGCCCCCTTGCAGCCTGCTGGTCTGGCAAGATTGAATCCCTCCGTAACTGGTGCATGCTGGCATGCCCCTTGGGGGATGAATTATGAGAGTCTGGGTGTGAACTAGTTGGAAATGGGGTGCCAAACAGCTCTTCATGAACTGGTATTAGAAGTCAGGTTTTGGTTGGTGCAAAACGCAACAAAAAATTTCCGAGGATGATAAGAAAATAAGGTTAGGTGGTGGGTGTTTGCAAGGTGATTTCAGTGGGTGTTTGCAAGGTGATTTCAGTGGCTTTATGCTAGGCAATCCATGAAGCTGTTCCAGCACTGTCAAAAGTAGTTATATTTTGCTACCAATATAGCGTGTAAAAGAGTTGTTTTATCGACATTTGATTGCAGAAGAAAGCAAGGATGTTTTGTGATTTCAAACTATACAGATGAGTTGATGATGGGCCAAATGAAATGATTCACAACAATTTATTTATTAGATCAAACAAGTTGCTAACTGCAAGTATGTTATATGAGAAAGGAAAATCAGACTTTATTTGATAACAAATACACAACTGCATACACAATTTCATGCACAAAACAATAAAGAATGATGCCCAAGAAAGAAAAAATCTCCCCAAAACCTTGGCTTTAACCAGTCACATAACCAAGAAAAAACGAAAAAACCAGCCTTGGACAAAACTATTGATGCCAGAGATGGATAGGACTACTAGTTTACGCCAGGTGATACCGATGAGGATGTTTTTTCCTTTCCCTCCTTGTGTATTGGAGACTTTGGAGTGCATTTCTCATCTGCTTGCTTGTTTGCAGGGATATGTTTTGCCTCTTCTTTTTCCTTACGGAGAGGCATACCTGCACTTGGGGGGGCATCTCTTCCTGCATCTTCTTCTACTTCCTTGAGTGCAGGTGCACCTGCACCTGGGGGGGCATCACTTTCTGAAAACTCCTGTGTTTCTGGTGGTAGGTCAGGGACAGGATGGATTTCCTTCTCGAATAGTGAACGTAATGTGGTCTCAGAAGGTGAGGTGGAGGAGGGTGGAGAAACAGAAAGCATCCTCGTAAAGGGATAAACTTCTGTGACTTCTTCACTGCCTTCGTCCAAATAAACAACATCCTGCATTGTAAGTTGGTGGTATTCAACAATTTCTCTCAGAAAGCGGTTCTCACGAGCATAAACAGAATTGTCATGTGCTAGACGGGCCTTCTCAGCCAAAAGTGTCTCCAATTGAAGGCGGATCTGCCACATCAGAAATCTCAGTTAGATTATTACAATTGTCTCGAAGCATAGTCGTACAAGCACCCTACAGAAATAGAAAGCTATGCTTGACGATATGAAGATCAACATTGCAGATGAAACATGAATTACGAAATTAGGACGAACAGCACATATTGGTCTTATATAGAGAACCTCGTCAGAGGAGAGTGCAAACTAGTAGAAGAAAGCATTACCAGATCATCATCGTCAGCAGTGCTGCCCTTTTCACAGCTCTCCCGAAGGATCTTATTCTCTTCTTCAAGCTGTGAACATCTCTGTTTAGCAAACGCCAGGTCTGCTTTAACTGTTTTCAGTTCCCGCAGAAGAAGTTTTGCTTTGGCAGCAGTAGCCATTGCAACCTGTGAACAAAAGCAAAGGCTAATCATGCATTTCACCAGCTACGAGATTGAAACTAGGCTCACAACTTTGTCTTTTGATGAAGCTAATAATTTCAAATCAATGCTGACCATAAGATTCATATCCTATTTTAACATTTGATGTAATTATTCTGAAGTTGCTGCAAAGTGAGTCAGTTCAAAGCCATTATTACTGACAGCTTTAATCTTGTTCAAGGCACAGGCTAAAATCTAAGTCACCAAATGAAACAAGAAAGAAATTCACACTTTTCCCACAGCCGCGATAATTTATCTTGTATCTAGAGACCTCCATATTTGGTGACATGCTGCTTAGTAGTTTAAATTAATTTAATTGAGAACTTAAATCTTATTTGATTTCCAAATTGAAGAATTTAAAACATTTCCAGATGAACCAGTGACCCTCAAATACAAAGTTGCCACCTTACGTCGCGAGATGCCTTCAATTGATTTTCATGGTTCAGTGGCTGTGTAGGCTGTTGCATCCATGAAGTATTTTCACCAGGACCTTGATTATGTGCCTCAGAACCTTTTCGCCTGATTTGCAGTTTGCGAGTTTCTTGGATGATATCTGCAGTCTTGTTTTCCACAATAGTGCGACCTTCCTGGAAAAGTAACCAGAGATATCGAAGCAAGAAAATATAATTTCTAGACTTGGTGAATTTTAAATGTATGACTGTTTTATTCCAAATATGTAGCCCTGCAAATGTACTTTGTTAGCATCATTGTCACTTATTTTCATCAATTCTTCTGTAACCTCCCTAATCGATTCAGTGTTTCGTAAAAGAAGTAGGAAAAAAAATACCAGATCAATTCAAATTCTCCTCCATACAGAAAACCTGATCTCTAATAACCAACTTTGAATTTAGTTGTTCACTGTTGTATTTAATAGAGCTTTATATCCACTGCCATAATTCTCAGCAATAGAAAATGGAACTAAAACAACAGCAGTCAAGTTGGAGGACTGTCCTCAGGATAAAAGTGGTAGAAAGTAGGGAAAGAAAAAACCCTTTTGATGCGTTGCGTATACCTTTACAAGTTAACAAGCTGGCTACATTTAGCAATCCTTGCCTTGCTCAGGTGATAGATATGAAATCATGAGCTCATCAAGTCGGATCAGGAATAACAACAAGTTAAACAGTAAAAGTACAATGGATAATTTGCCTAGAGTTGCAGAGGAAGCAAAACATCTTACCTCGAAAGCCTTTTCAAAGGTATCACCAATTTGATTAAGGGAAGAAGTAATCTTATCCAAGCCCTTTCGTAGTGTAGGATTATCCATTTTCCTAAAGCCCTCAGGTGTACGGTATGAATACTGTCAAAGAAACAAAAATATTACAACAATCATTTGATCACCATTGCTCATTTATTTCCTGATTTTCTTCACTGAAATAAGTGAGACTCAAATGTTAAGTTGGTAATTACCTGACCACCTGCTGAGGTATCTGGCATCTGGAACCTGGATCTTGCTGGTGTTTCAAATTGTGACAAATTATCTTCCTCGATAATTGCTTTTGCTTTCTGAGCAAGAACACCCCAAAAACCCTTCGACCCATTTGTTCCCAGTTTGTCTTCATATGCATCGAACACCTAATGTTCAGGCATCATACCCTCATCAAATTTACAGGGTAAGAATAACGTGGAATGCACCTAGTAATGCAATGACATGCAAGCCAATCTGTCATCTTTTTACAGCAACCATTACCAATCATGCCAACAAGGGGCAAGGGCATCAGTCCAGTCATAAAAGACCCAAAGATTTAGGCTCTGGAGATATGAGATCTAATTTGGAGTCCCCTATTATCTAACTAAAAACAAGTATATATTATCAATTCATGAATTTTTGCCAAACCAAGAGAGGAAAAGCATAAAGACTATAAGCATATAAAATTTATTGAATCCTACCAGAAACAATACTATAAAACTATAAATTTTTACATATATATATATATATATATATATATTATCATCTATGCTTCTAATGTTATCGAATACATCACAGAATGAAAGATCAATAAAACTGAAGCAGTGATCAGAACCAATTTTTTATGTAGTCATGACATGAAAGTGGATTAATAAGATCAATTTAAAGATGCAGACAAGATGAGATCCATTTTCATTTTTGGCAGAGAAAACAAATCCTAAATGTAGCAGAAACAGGAGAAGTAAAAAGTTCTTAATAGAAAAAAACGTAAAGTAGACCTTAGATCTCTGAGAGATAGAGCCACCGGCATATGCAGAAGAAAGGGATGATTCACGATGAGCAGCAGATGCCCTAATAGCCTGAGCAGCCAGAGATGGGGATGAAGAAGATGTTGTAAACAATGTGTCATCGTTATTATTACTATTTTTGTTGATGTTATCATGGTGGTGGTCATGTTCTGGTGAGCGATAAATCTCTTCTTTGAACGTTGATGTCCTACTGATTCCTTGTCTTCTCCTATATGCCATTTCTTTTTATCAATAATAACTTGTTCTTGGCCGTTACAGCCACCGGCAACCGCCACGATGACAAAGTGGAGGTGGTGATCACGGAAGAGGAAGATCACCAAAGCCCATAACCGTCTCTCTGTTTTTGGATTTGTCTAACGAACTTTTACTTTGTATTTTTTTGGTTTTGTACCACAAAAACAAGACATAATTTATTACCATGAGGAATGCTAATGTGACAACACTTGCATGCCTTTAAAGATACTTGCACCCTTTGATTTTTCATGTTTTGTGATCCAATGGTCTGCATTGACTGGGAGTTGTGCCCCTTCCAAATATACTATTACTGGGTGCCTTGCTTCTTTTTTCTGGGATAAATTGCCAAATGAGTGGTTGAATTTGTGTGTGACCAAGGTTCAATTTTATATATTTTGAAAACTCAACCTGCGAGGCTTACAACTCACAAATGCATCTTCTACCTTTGCATATGCAAGACAACTCACATATGTTCGAAGAAACAAGTCCGACTGTATGTCTGTCACTGTCCATCAGGACATCTTTCTAGTTATGGGATCCTTTATTTTATCATCATTGAATCAGTCTCACCAATCCCATTTCTTCTCTTTACACTTGGTTTATGCAAAAAGAAAGCCTTTTTATTGTAAAAGTTTCTAGTCCAGATAGTTCATTGAATAGTAAGTTAGCAACCCTTTTAATTTACGCGTGGTCTAGACTCTAGAGCCCCATGATTTGATGGAGTCTTCAATAAGGAAGATTTTCTCAAGATCTTTACCTTGTCATTGATTAATACAAGTTCGAACCAAGATTGAAATGAAGGCTTGCTTGATAAATGATGGGATTGGCATAACATCTTTCTCAAAAAAAATTGTTTAATCGTAGTTAATTACAGAACAATTCCTAGGAGGCTGCAATCATTGACTGCTTTTACAACGAAAGGCTTTTTCTTTGATGCAATGCATTAGCAATATATGTACATGTTGTAAAACATGTTTCCTACCAATGAGTTCTTCATGTTAAATTACATTATGTTACAGCTGAAGAGCCAAGTCAGCATGCTGAGTATTCAAAGAGGAATGTGGTCGGCTATCATTGTAAGTCTCGCCTGTTCTGTTTGGAAAAGGTCCCTGCATACCCGAACCATGCTGTGAAAATCTATTCTGCCCCAGAGAATTTATCTGGTCAAGCCGTGTCTTTAAAAATGGCAGATCAAAGATGAAATGACCAGAAACAGGTGTAGGTTGTTCGCTTGGTTTCAAGGCAGGAATTCTCTCAGATGAACCACCAAGTCCATGACTTGGACCTTGAGTAGAAAAGGCTTGATCACCACCTCGACATTGAGTACTTGGAATACGTGTACTGCCACTACGTGTATTGCCCATATTTCGATTAAAACTTGACATGCCTGTGGTTTTTAATGGCCATGAAGATGGTGAAAAACTGTAACTTTCACTCAACCTGCTTTTCAAAGCATTTGACTCAGAGTCCTTGAAACCTAAATCCAATGATTGTGGTTTGTTATCCATCTTGCTTTTCCCCACTTTCCACATTGCTGAATCGTCATCATTTATACTTAAATCAGCAGTTAAAAGATTCAGATCTCTAGCATCAGTGACATATGAATGTGAACCTTGTTGAAGGCCTCTGTTTTGGCTTTGGTGAGGCTTTTCATTCTTTGAGACATTGGCAACATCCATTTCATTAGCAAACGAAACTTCACTTTTAATGGCGCCAAAGATACTGTAACAATTATGGTTTGGCGCAACTTCACTTGAAGTTCCATGCAAGCTCAATTTGTTACCAGCATAAGCTCTGCCTCCTTTATCGGCATCAAACATGTCTATTCTTTCAACCTGGCTTATATTTTGGCAGGCAGCAGAGGGTGGAACATCAAAAGTAGGTGGATACTGAGCAGAGGCTGATGCTGCAAAATTTTGACAGTTTGGAGCCTGGAGCCAAAAGTTTGAGCCTGGAGTTGAAAAATTGGCAGCAGTGTTCAACCATCCATTTAACTTGCGTCTAGCAACCATTTGGGCAGTTGGCCCTAAGTCCTTAACAAACAACAGTAAGCTTTTGCTGTAGGAAGTATCCTGCTGATTCACCTACATCAAGCGAGAAACACCATGTCAGCAACCATCTGAAAGCTAGTAATCCGTGGTATCAGGAAGCATAGATAGAAAACAGAAAACTCTCTTGGGTTAGTCACTTACATGCACTAGTGGCTTTGAATTACTATAAATTGATGAAGTAATTGGATAGTTCTCATTGAGGAAGGACATCCATGGTTTATATGTAGAACGCCTATCTGTTTCATCAGAAGATCTTTTACTGTCTCCAGAACCTGTTGAAGAAAAGCTAATTAAAAAATGTTATGAAATTTGTAAAATTATACTTCATGGTGAGAATAAAAAAAATTCTGCTTCTCTGTTTCCCTATTGTTGGAACAGATGGCTTCATGCATTTGTGTACAATCTACATTGAAGCACCTCGCAGACTAGGGGTATGAATATTCTTGAGTTTGAAACCTTCAGAATTGCGTAATCTAAACAACCAGTTGTGTAGTGGGAACATTCTAGCCTTTTTCCATGGGGAGCAGATCCGATTATGACCTCACGTCAAAGGGATAAAATCATAAACTAGCGAATCTTTTGAATTTAAATGCAAGTGTACGACAAACCACACATGGAAAGCTCCTTCTGGACAGAGTTTCTATCCCTTAAAGATACAGATTCCAAATATCGACAAATCACAGATGGAGAGCTCCTTAGATTCGTTTTCAAAGCAATTCCTTAAATTTCTAGGTCAACACTTAACATATTCTGTGCATGTTGGGCTGCCCTTCCCTAAAATGAGTCCTTGAGGAATTTGATTTTGAGAGGGTCGGAACAGAATTCACGTCTTACCAAAAATTACTCTGTCGTCTGTTGCATCAGAATGAGTTGTAATACCCAAACATCCAGAGTTCAATCGGATTGCTCTTTTCAGACTTGATGAACAACTTGTTAAACATGGGGTGGGTTTTGGAGATACATGGACAGCTGTATTACTCGATTTTGAACTCGTCGCAACCTTAGGAGATGAGCTATAATTTGAACCTTTGGCTTCATGTTGGGGCCTTCTACCATTTCTCCTTCTCGTCCCCAAGAATTCCAGTTCAAAATTCTCGGGATCAGTTCTAAGAACATGGAAAACCTTCTTTGCTAATTCATCTATGGCACGAGCCTGTAAAAACCAACCTTCTACGTTCAATTGAAGTGAAAATTTCATAATTCATCTAAGCAGAATAGTCATAATTCATCTAAGCAGAATATTCTTTGAATATGATTCAGTTCTTTGACAGGAAATCGATATCATACCTGTCTGAAATAAATGGTGGAAGAGGAATTAAAGTGCATTGCATTTCCAGATATTAGAAACACATCATGCTGCATAACAGTAAAATTTAGTTATCAGAAAAAAAAAAAAGAAAAAAAAAAACAGAAGTTTCTTGTTCAGAAGGTATATGTTTCACACATCAACCTTGTAAAACAAATGTGCCTTCAAACAAATGTACATTTAAAACCATAAATAGAGAGCTAATACTTGATGAATGAGCAAACCTCAAATTGTTCAAGACTTTTATACATTCCCTCATGTAGTTTAGCCCTCATGGTGCCGAAATCCATAGGCTCTCTAATGATTTCATAGTACTCCTCAACCTTATCAGCAGTAATTCCATAAATAAAATGGACAAGAAAGGACAAATTCATGGTATGAAAAGAAACTTCTGGCCAAATACCAACCTCATTTGGGTCAACTGGTTCTGCAAATATTTCATGGGTATCTCTCCTAAGACAGAAAAATAAGAAACAAAAGTCAGAACAAGAAAGAAAACCATTTTCAACCAGCGATAGACACTCCACGGTAAGAACCTCAGCAGCTGTGTCATTTCCCCGGTTGCAAAAAACAAAGTTATAATTGGGAATTTAATAATGATCTTAAATACTTAATGCATACTAGAATTCCTCAGTATCTCAAATGATATAAAAACATTTGAGAAAATATCCACCTCTGTAATACGTCAATGATATGCTCAAGTATGCGTTTTTCTGGCACCCATGATGTACATGGCGAACTAGATGGTTGATCTGATGCAGGAGAAAAACTAGAGTCACAAACAGAGAAACTTGAAGATCTAATTTACAAAATTAACTAAAAAACATGATCACCTGGAGAGTCAGCTTGTCCTTTCTGTTTTGGGCTATCTTTATTCTGCAAAATGGGTTCATCTGGTCCAAAAGGGAATGTGATGTCAGTGTCAACGAAACTTAAAGCAGCAGGCACTTTGCAACAACATTTTAACGAAACCAAAAGGCTTACCACTACTGATTGGATGATCTTCGTAACTTATTTCTCTGTCATCCGATACATCACTTGACTTGGGATCCTGAAACCAAACTCAGGGAACAATGAATACTTTATATCAATCTATACAACCTCTAGAGCCATGAGGAGAGACCAAGAGGCAACAATCAAGCACATCATGACAATGACAAAGTACTGTATAGTTACTAGCACTCTATAGAAACAGGTTTTGCATATCATGGTAAAGTAGCAGGCTTTTTAAATTTTGAATACAACATAACTCATATGCTGAAGGTAAGAATGCAGTAGAAAGAGAAGAAAAAATTCTGAAGGAGCCCCACTGCCTTAAGAATTACAATAAAAGCAACAAAGATAGTAATGATCAAGTAAAACCCATATGCTGTATTTGAGCTGAAATGTTGGGTGGGGTCAATCAACTGCTACTTCCAATAGCACAACACAGATTCTTCTCATGAATTTATGTAGTCATCAACTTTCACCCATACAGGAGCCCTCTTTAAAACGCCCCAGGAACTTAGAAGTTAGATCCCAAATAAAAGAACACTTGGGCATGACCAATCAATTATAGTGAGCAAGAAAAGAAACCAGCAAAAATACTCATCATTGCAGATAATTAGCTCCATAAAACAAAGAATTTGATGAAGATGATAGTTGTTACCTCACCCCTCCAACAACCCCGAGTAAGTAAATAGATGGATAGATAACAAAAATAAAAAAAACCTGTTGAGAATTGGGAGTAGAAGCCACATCTTGAGGAGGTTTAAGCTTCCTCTTTTTCTTAGCCCTTGTCGTACAGGCTGGACCCTCAGTTTGGTTCTCCTTTTGCTGGTCTAACTCCTTGTCTTGTACCTCGGCAGCAGTGCTGGTACTAGTGCTAGTAATGCTCCTAGTAAGCCTAGTTTTTTTAGCAACAGTGGTCCTCCTTGGTGGCTGAGCCTTCCACAAATCCAAAGCAGATATCCTAGGACTCCTTCTGTCTCCCTCTCTCAGCATTCTCCCCCTCTTCATTTTTGTACTTTCCTAGCCAACAAAACCAAAAGAGAAACAAACCCACATTGTCAATTTTGTAACTTTATGTTTACTCATTTCAAAGAAGACAAACTTTACACTCAAATAATCACAAAAACACCCACCTCAAGTTTGAAAAGAACAACAACCCAGGTTTCTTTTTTCCCCAGCACAGAGCTTTATAGAAAGAGACGCAGGTGGTGATGAGACAGTGAGCGATGAGAATGGAAAAGAGGGTTGTGCATTGAAGAAGTACAGCTAGGAGGAAGCAAATGGAGTGTAGTTTTTTCCATTTTAGTGAGAGATACGCAAAATTTTCAAGCAAGGAAAATGCTTAAAAACCCCATTAACTGATTTGATTGCTGTTACTATTTGCTGCTCATTGTTAAAAATGAAATCTTTTGTTTACAAAATAAAAGAGTGGTATTTGGCAGGTGATTACAGGATGCTCCTGCCATCAAAGAGGACTGACACACAGGATAAATAATTAAATATCTTTTAAATATAATAATAAAAATAATAATTGAAATGAAGGGTTTTTTGAAAGCTTCTGCCCTGTAATGAACAGAAAGAGAGAGAGAGACAGAGAGTGTGGGGTTCCACAGACCGCAACCAGACAAGAAACGAATCAGCTAAAAAGAGACCCTTCCCTTAAATCGTTTTCCTTTATTTATTTATTTTATTACTTGAAATAATAGTTTCTTTTTAATTCTTTTTTTTTTTTTTTTTTTGCCGTCGACGCTAGATAGTCCATGGGCCGAGTCTGTTGTCACATCCTGACCACATCGACCTTTCAGGCCCATGCTTTTTATGGAATAAAAAACTTTTAACTTATTTTTCACATTAAAAAAATAATAACAACGAATTGGTAGAAAATATAAGATTTTACGAATAAAATTTTATTATTATTGTTTGCGGAAAAATTAAAATCCCCCCTTGCTTTTCATTTTGGTTAATTTTCTCTTTAATTGAGAAAGATTTTACAAGTAAATTATAAGAATAAACTTTTATTATTACGAATGCTGTAGTTATGTGGGTGTAGATTGCTTGGTTGGAAGGACTAACAGTAGATTGGGGAGGGGAAGTTTTGACCATTAAAACAACAAAATAATTATTTTTTTACATTTAATGAAAATAAATGCATTTACTATTTTCCATCTTCGTAGGATACACTCACTATGTGAAAGCTAGTTTAATGTTTGGTTTCTTTTTTTAAAAAAAAGATATCCTCCAAACCCTGATATTTGAGATATTTAATTAATTTTATAGTTCCGGCTATTTAATTCATCCATGTGGCAGGTGAGGTGGCTGATAGATCATGCTTGATATTTATGAAATTATAAAAGGTTCTTTTTATATACTCGTGAATTCTCTTATAATTAAACAATTATAATTTATATAAAAACATCTTAAAATAAATGAAAAATTGAACCTCTTTTAAGGATATTTCCTCTTCTTTTATAACCCGCTCTTTTATTTGAGAAAAATTATTAAAATATCAGCAAAATATTTTTAACTCGTAAAGAAAAAATATCTTTGATATTAAAAAAAACATAAACTCGGCACCTAGCTAAGCCTATAAATAATGGGCCTAACAACTCACGAACTCATATATATATAGGTTGAGTGCTCTAATGGGCTCAGGAATAGTGGGCCTGACAACTTACTAAACCTATATATATTTGAATTCAACGCTTCGATGAGCCTAAAAATAATAAATTATTGCCCTTTTTTTTCATTTTTTGAAGCAAATTCAAACAAAAACAATAAAATGTTGATACATCACTTGTTTGATTGTTCATCCATTTTATTTTCAAAAAGTTTGTATTCATATTGCCTTTGATTTTGACATTAATCTTTCAAATTCACCCCATATGATTTTTTAATCTTTCAAATATGATTCACATTCTTTTAATTGTAAATTATTTTGTTTAGGATCATTTTTATTTTTATTTCAAATTTCATCATTTTTTAGTTTTGCTTTGTCAAATTTTATCCTCATTCTTTTTGTTGATGTTTTTTATTTTAGAATTTTTTAATTAATACTTTTATGTGATTTTATCCTCCAAAATCAAATTTGTTGAGAATAAAGTTTCTTAATTTAATTCATGTTTAGGATTTTATAAGTTATAAGTTTTAGAGATTAGATTATGTTTAGGATGCTCGCTTGGTTTTGCTTTTTTTCTTCTTCTTTTTTGAGCATATTTTTCTTATATTTAATCTTTTTTTTGTTTTGTTTTCTTATTTTTTGGGTTTGATTCTATTAGGTTAGCTCTCTATATTTTTTTTAATTTCACTTCCTATAATTTTTAAATCTATAAATAATATATTAAATTAAAAATGATTTTCAATTTCATTCTTTATGATTTTTTTAATATTTTAAATTTAGTACTTATTCTTTTAATTGCTATTTATTTTATTTATTTATTTCAAATTTCATCATCTTTAGTTGTTTTTCTCTTAAATTTTATCCTTATTTTTTGTTGTTATTTCTTTTGCAAGTCTTTTTATTAATATTTTTCAATAATATCATTCTTCAAAATTAAATTAGTTAACAATTTAACTTTTTGATTGAACCCGAACACATGATTCAACGAATTGTAAGTTTTTAAGATTATATAAACTTGGGTTTTTTTAGTTTTTTCTCCATTTTTTAAAGTTCATGTGTTTTTTTTTAAGTTTTACTTTTTTATTTCTTTTATAGTTTTCCTTCTATAATGTTAATACTGGATTGTTTGATAAGTTCATGTATAGTTTTTTTTTTGTTAGTTTATTTATTATTATTGTTTTTTTTATTTAAATTGTCACTTAAATGAATGACTAGATACTTAGAATTTTTTATCTTGACACTTTTCTTACGTCATTTTTGCTTTCAGCTCACGTGGAGTGTAGAGAACATTTCTAGTATATTCTACCATATCTTTCAATTAACTTTTTGAAAACACAGTACAACTTGTGTTTGTAAAAAGAATTATTTTTTTGGTTAAAAAATAATTTATTTTATATTTTTTGATGTATTAATTTTAAAAATAAAATTTTAAAAGTAAAAAAATATTATTTTAATGTATTTTTAAGCGCAAAATACTTTAAACTGTAATCACAACCATAACCCCAAATAGATTATAATAAATCATGATCAATATGAAAATGACACATATAAAAAATAGCTAAAGCAATAAATTGTCAATGCACTAAAAATAATTGACTAAGACATATTTGAAATTATGATAGTGGTGATAATTTAAAGTGTTTTTATTTAAAAATGTATTAAAATAAAGTTTTTTTATTTTAAATTTTTTTTTGGCATCTGCACATCAAAACAATCTAAAAATATAAAAAAATTATTTTAAGCAAAATAAAATTTTAAAATTTCTGGGAACACGGTGCAACCCTAAATCAAATTTAATCAACCCGGTTGGTTAGTTTATAACTGATCAAACCCTGAGTAAAATACAATGTATTTTTTTTTAATTTCTTTTTCAAAATAACTATTTTATTTTTTTTGTTAAAAAATATATTTTAAAACCATGTCGTTTTAAGCCGGGTTGCATGACCTGTGACCCAAATCTTACGTGTTATAACAGGAATTCCGTATCATTTCTTGAGAGACGAAGAACAAAAAAAAAAGATTGGAAGTGGCACGTGAGTTTTATAGATAAGGAGAATACACTCTGAGTGCATTTTAATATTGTTTATTTCTCAATTAAGTATTTGAAGTCTTATGTTTTTCAATCAAGTACCTTGCTTTGCCTCTATGATTTATAATCAATTTTTGGGTACTAGTTAGGCCATGTTTGTTTCTCGAAATTCACTTTCCGGAAAACCACTTTCCAAACTTTCCTGTGTTTGTTTGCTATTAGGAAAGTTGGTCAACGGAAAACACTTTCCGGTCAACGGAGAACACTTTCCAGTCAACGGAGAACACTTTCCGGTCAACGGAAAACACTTTCCGGTCAACGAAAAACACTTTCGAGTCAAAGAAAAATTTGGTTTAGTTTTCAGGAAAGTGTTTTCCCTTTGGCTGTGTTTGTTTTCCGGGAAGTGGTTTCTGGGAAACCACTTTCCAAACTTTCCTGTGTTTGTTTGCCATTAGAAAAGTTGGTCAACGGAAAACAATTTCCAGTCAAAGAAAAATTTGGCTTGGTTTTCAGGAAAGTGTTTTCCTGAAAAATTTGGGCGGAAAACACTTTCCGGAAGTTGTGAAAAATTTAGAAATGTCATTATTTGCTGATTATATTAAATTTGATCCTCAAACTTTTGATTGCTATATATAATTTATTTTGTATATTTATTTTTCAATTCCATCTCTTAAAATTTAATTTTTATATTAATTTTGGTCCTTATTTTTATAATTGCTATTTGTTTTTTCCTTATTATTTTTTTATTGAAATTTTTTATCTATCAAATTTGGTCCTTATTCTTTTGATTGTTACTTATTTTATTTGAAATAATTTATGAAATGTTAATTATTATTATTTTAATTTATTCATCTTTTATTTTTTTTAATTTTTTAGATTTGATCTCTATTATTTTGATTATTATTTATTTTATTTGAGATAATTTATGAAATTATATTTTTTTTCAATTTCATTCTCATTCAACTTTTTAATTTGTAAGATTTATTCCTCATTATTTTAATAAACTTGAGAAAAATAAAACATTAATAAGTTATTTTCCAGCTCATTTTCCATGACATAACCAAACACTGGAAAGTGTTTTCCAACTTATTTTTCATTACACTACCAAATATCAAAAAATACTTTCCTAAAATTCACTTTCCTGAAATTCACTATTCTTGAAATTCACTTTCCAAAAAAAAACTATTTTCCAGCCAGCCTTATAAATGACAATTAGTAAAGGACTCCGTTAACGTTGTTAGATAATCAGTGGAGAGCTGGTGATACTGGGAGTTCACAAGTTCAACTCCTACCTTGGATAATGCAAAGGGCTTAGTTGTGTCGTAAAGACAATTGTCAGTAGTCAGGTGAGGACTAGTTTGGTTGCTCTTATCATCATCAATTTTTAGTCTTCACTTCTCTGTTTAAAGACAATCCCAACACCTTCATAGGTAGTTTTACTTGTAGTTGTTGCGGTGGTTGTCTTGTCCTTTCCTGTCGGGAT
>Ga0325414_1001750_pt1 | contig 21446 bp, 11 predicted proteins | sample PopdelMetagenome_8_FD_206183 | JGI IMG/M metagenome (GOLD analysis project Ga0325414, IMG submission 206183) | Populus deltoides microbial communities from Bellville, Georgia, United States - Leaf-PdKOR-R3 | ecosystem: Host-associated > Plants > Phyllosphere > Phylloplane/Leaf | place: USA... | reverse complement strand
AAGAGGATTAAAAGAAAACTGGCGGTCTCTACACCACTCGAACATGGGACCCAATATCTGTTGTAGCCAATGGCAGCCCTCCTTCCCATATCTCCTACCCTTACACCCTAAACCCTCCATTTTCTCTGCTGAAATAGTAGCAGTGGTAAGATTATCACAACCAGATAAATTTGTAAGAGAAACATGTCATACATTCAAAGTAGGAGTAGTAAGGTAGTTCCTGTTCATTGCTAACTTCGGAATCCTCACTTGTTCTCCATCACCTTTTGCTTTCCTAACCACTTCAGGTATGCTGCAGCTCTTGAATCTTCCACAGCATTTCTCTATGGTCACCAAATTCTCAACTCTCTTAATTTGCTCATGTTTTTCTTTCAACTGAAATCGGTTTGAGGTTGTCTCCTTGTTTCATTCTTTTCACTCATCGTTCATGTTCTTGTTCTTCTGGCCAAATCTTCAACACAGACAATATATACAGAGTAGAACTCGAATAACTCAGGATCGGAAAATATAGTGAGCATCGTATCTGCCCCACCCCCCATTCATGGTTGACATCACACTTGATGCTATAACATGTAACTGTTTCAGACTTGGCAATAGCTCAACTGTTTTTCATGTGGTAAAGAAGACTAAACTACGGTTTTAAGACTTAAATACAAAATCATATTCGGTTTTGTAGTTAGGGATCTATGTTCTTAACTCATCTGTTTTTTCATTTCCTATAGGATTGTATATTGATATTTTCAGAAATTCAAAGTTGAACTCTCTAGCTGTATTAACTTGGTTGCAAGATGCTAATCCTATGCATATTCATGGGTGTGACCTGATACTCCTGTGCAGTATATATCTGTTGTATAAAAGTCTCAATACACCTTTTCTTTTTTTGTTTCCCTGGGTCTGCTTGAACTGGAACTTCTTTATTTATTTGTTTGTTTTGGTTAGCTTTGAATATGATGAACTTAGACAAATTTGGTAAAAACTGTCATGGAGCATGATGCAGTGAGGGTCATTATTATCTTTCGATTACTTTGTATGACATCCTGCCATACATATATTTAATGTTTTTAACATATTGAGGAGCCTAATGTTTGTTTCCTGTTTTTTCCACTTTTCCTTGATTTTAATTCCAGAAGGCTACCAAATTGAGCTTAGGCCGATTTTTCCTATAGAACATCTACATGCACCTAGCCTAGTGAATTGAGTACGCTTGAAGAGCAGCAGACTTGACATCATCAATTTTCTGAAAGCTTGTGATGATTATTGTACAATTCTGAAAACTATCCATATGATGGCCACAGCTGCAGTTATTGGACTTAACACAGGAAAGAGGCTCTTGAGTTCCTCCTTTTACTATTCAGACCTCACAGAAAAGCTTTCCAATGTCAATGATCATGGAATTACGTGCTATCCAACCACTACAACAAAGAATGTAATAGTTGCAAAAAAGTCATCGAACTATGGTCCCAGCTTCCCTTCATCCAATCGAAATTCACATTCCATTAAAGCCCTTAAAGAACATGTGGATACTGCTTCTGCTTCTTCAAATGCGGCAACATGGTTCAAGACATTTGATGACTTTGAAGAAGAGAGCTCTGCTCTCGACTATTCGGTAGAAGCTCTCCTTTTGCTGCAGAAGTCTATGCTAGAAAAGCAATGGAATCTTTCTTTTGAGAGGACAAACTCAAGTGACTCTACAAGTAAAAAAAATAACAAGAAGATACCTGTCACTTGTTCTGGGGTGTCTGCTAGACAACGAAGGGTGAATAACAGGAGAAAAAATCAGAACCAAAGTAAATTTATGCCACAAAGTAGTGATTTTAAGTTTCTAAGATCAGTTACTAGTCCAGATCTGCTGCAGAATCGTTTGAAAGGTTATGTGAAGGGTGTTGTGAGTGATGAGGTGCTCCCCCATACAGAAGTTGTGCGCTTGTCAAGGATAATTAGAGCTGGTCTTTCCTTTGAGGACCACAAGTCCAGGTTAGAATACAATAATAATGATAAGAGAAGTCTTGCAGTTCAGTGTAGTTGTTTATTTGCGCATCTTGGTGATTCTATGATAAGTATCTCTACTGCATTTTTTTTCGAGTAAGATTTTGAAAGTGACAAAGGCAGATATAATTGAGGGCTACGGTGTGGATAGCAAGAAGTTTTTCTTTCCTTATCACTTCCACCTTGCTTCATGTTCTCAAAACTTGGGACAGTTTTATGTGAAGAGAAATCATGATTTAATTTCTTTAATGTGCTAAACACTCAACAACTTTCTAAAGCATGTAATCCATATATTTCATTTGTTTCATTGGATTGCTGTATAATCTATCTATTCGAATTTGGAAATTTCAGGCTAAAGGAGAGATTAGGTTGTGAGCCCTCAGATGAACAAATTGCAGATTCCTTGAGGATTTCTCGTGCTGACTTACAGTCAAAATTGATTCAATGTTCTCTGGCAAGAGAGAAACTAGCAATGAGCAATGTTCGTCTAGTTATGTCTATTGCTCAAAAATATGATAACATGGGTGCTGAAATGGCTGACCTTGTTCAGGTTACTTTCTTCGCATCATTTCAAGTATTAAAGGCTGTTATCCATGAATCAAAGGATAGATTTATGGCCGTCCTCTTATATGCAATGTTTCTCATGCAGGGAGGTTTGATTGGACTACTGCGAGGTATCGAGAAATTTGATTCTTCCAAAGGGTTCAAAATCTCAACTTATGTTTATTGGTGGATACGTCAGGTAAGGCTGATTTTTCCCTTCAGATTGTAAACAACTTCATATACTGGAACAGCAGATATTACCACCAGCAGCTGAAAAAGCATATCCTACAACAGATAACCACACAAGTCTTCTGCACCATGACATTCTAGTAACCTTTATTTGATAACACATCTTCTTGTCAAGTTTAGCATTCATGGCACTTCTGTTTTTGCCCAAAGCAACCCTAAACAGAAAAATGAGTTTGGGGTGGTCTCCTACCTGAAATCCATGTGTGTTATTCTTGCTATGGTTACAAGGCCATGATGTCATGAGTGATAGATACTACAAAACTAATGCGTTTTTTTCATCTTTATTGGGACACAGGGTGTCTCAAGAGCTTTAGTTGATAATTCAAGAACCTTAAGATTGCCTAATCATTTACATGAAAGGTTGGGCCTGATTCGGAATGCAAAGATTAGACTGGAAGAGAAAGGAGTAACTCCATCAATTGATGTAAGTACATTATTCTACCTGGTCCAAAAAAACAGCAATCTGGTTTCTCGAAATATATATCCTGAGATTCAAGTTTCTATTAAGTAAACCATATACGAAAGAACATTCTTAAATCTCTTTTCCTTTGATGATGAGATGGTTCATGTTTTAATTTTTTTTTTTATTATGTATCAGCAATATTACCCTTACCTATCTTCTTATTGTTGTTGCTATTTTCAGAGAATTGCAGAAAGCTTGAATATGTCCCAAAGGAAAGTTAGGAATGCTACCGAGGTACTAGATTTATGAATCCACCAGTTCTGTCGCCTAATGCTCTCGCTTTATGTTAATCAACAATGCAATCATATGCAGGCTATTAGTAAGGTCTTCTCGCTTGATAGGGAAGCATTCCCCTCTTTGAATGGTCTTCCAGGAGAAACACACCATAGTGTAAGTGAAGCTCAACTCTGGTTCTGCGAATCCTTTGAGTAAATTATAGTTCAAGTGTCCTTTTTATGACTCATTTTCCTTCTCTCTCCTTGTTTTTTTGAAGTACATTGCAGATAATCGCCCTGAGAACAACCCGTGGCATGGAGTGGATGAGTGGGCACTGAAGGTAAAGATAACAAGAATTTGTGTGTTTATATGAGAAAAAAGGATTAATTTGTTGAGTGATGTGCTGGCAGGAGGAAGTAAACAAGCTTATTGATTCTACTCTTCAAGAACGAGAAAAGGAGATCATACGTCTTTACCATGGTTTAGATCAGGAATGCCTTACATGGGAGGACATTAGCAAGCGGTGAGTCAAATATTAAGCAGTAGAATGATTATATATATATATACTTTCTGATGTTGTGATTAATGCACCTTTATCTCTTGAAATTCTTGGTTTCATTTTTTTGTCTATATACCTTGAACTTACAGATTGTTGATTTGTGCAATCTTTTTCAGCATGGGGTTGTCTCGAGAAAGAGTTAGGCAAGTCGGACTTGTTGCATTAGAGAAACTAAAACATGCCGCGAGGAAGAGGAATACGGAGGCCATGCTAGTCAAACATTAAGTTTTGTGTGTGATTCAATGGATTGTTTGTATATATACAGAAAGGGGAAATCTATCTTCCATTTCATACTTTTTTTTATAAATCGCAAGTACAGTTGTGCATATAACCCTCAACTTCTGTACTGATCAAGAGCTTATAAGCTGCAGCAGGAGGTTTTATCAAATTACAGCTGCCCTAAGCATTCCAATCTTTCTTTTCTTTGATGATTTCCATTATAAATAGATATGAAGCTTGAAGCTTACCTCATATAAGATGTATTTGAATGATTTTTATCCTTTTTTTAGTGTAACCCAGATTTTATACGCAACAACTTTGTGTCCCAAAATCATAAATTTCCCAATTGTTTTTGAATACATGGTAGCTTGCTTCTGTTCATCGATCGAAAGCATTCCTTGTGACAAAAGGTATTGGAAAGACTTTGTGTGGAAGTGAAGTAACATACAGAGAAATAGAGATTTTGAATACATGGTAGCTTGCTTCTGTCTTGCTTTAAGAAGGATTGCGGGATCTATAAAGAATATGAAATTTTGAAGCTTTAACAGGAACTCAAATTTGCTGGTCTTTAATGAATATATAAATCCAGGTATATCCTAGTCTTAAACAAATAGTTCTTGATGGCCTGTCTCAGATGTCCAAATAATATAACTCGAAATGAATAAAAATAATACACACATGTATATATCATTAGCATATATAGATTACTACAAGAGTCTATGCTTCGGAACTAGCAAAACTTAAACTACAATCCCTAACCCTATATAAATGATTTATAGCATATCAAGAGGTTATAAATGAATTATAAGGTAATTTGTTCTTTTTATTGGTACATCACTTTCTTAATAATCACATGTTTCCTAACTAATTTGTAATAGTCACCAATATAGCCTATTGAAGACTTTTATTAAGAATAAAATATGGTTTTCTAACCAAACAAGTGAACTCTTATATCTATGATTGATTGCCTTTTGATGGTCGAACATCACTTCTAGTTACTGATCGATCCTTTCTTATTTTTCTTGATCGACTACTTTATATCATTTTTGATCGATTTGAATTTTTTCTAAGCCTGTTTGATTTGACTATTAATGATCAATTTTAGCCTTTATTTATATGTTTAGTAGTGAATAGGTATTTTTTTATTCAGTCAACACATGAATTTTTTAGTGCAAACAATGCCCCCTTGCATTTCTTGATTTTAAAACAAATGATTGAAGATTAACTTACCTTTTATTAAAATCAATCACTAAAATTAACCACAGATAATGTGTCAATGCTTATAATGTCAAACATGTTGACATGTCAAGCAATTAAACCATTTCAAAACTAAATGTTCTTAGCTTTTGGGTGTGTTGTTTAATATTGCAATGCAAAGCTAATATATAATCAATTCATTAGTTGTTTCATATCCTTAATCAAACCCCTAATTTTCCTTACAAAACTTTCCAAAATACCCAAATTTTTTGTTGTAAGAAATTAGAGATTTCTAGAAAAAAATCCTAAGCTTTCTTGAATGACCTCTAATTTCAACAAGCCTTCTTAATTAAAATTATCCCTTCTCTTTTTTTCTTTCAAAATTACATAAATTATACTTCCAATATCAATTGAACAATTATTTACATCTCTAGAAGGTAGAGAAAATAAACAATGAAGAATGATCTCTTCCTTTTAGATCATGTCAATCTTAATATGTGAAAGAAATCAATCCAAATATATCACTGGTTAGACGAAATCGAGGAGCATTTTGATGAAGAATTAAAACGTCATAATATTTTTTATGCAATCCAATTATCTCGAGTTCCCACCAAACCAAACAAAGAACTACTTACAAAATCAATTTGGCCTTGGATAGTAGACTTATACCCCAGTACGAGATGTAAACCATTACACTATATGACTTGGCCTTAAATAGAAGACTTATACCTAACAGGTGAGGAGTTTTGTGTCTCCATGCAAATTTTAACAAGTTAATTTGAGAACTTAGTACTAGATACCCCTGAAATAGTCTTTTGATAAAGAGGGAAAAAAATAAATGAACTTTCCTTCTTAAAAATAACATATCGCTTTCCTTTCGTATTGGATATATAGGTTTTTGATATGCTTTAGGTGTAAGAAGCTAATTAAGGCTAATTTAAAGATGACAATAGCTTTGGCTACAAGAAGAAAAGTTTTTTTTTTTTTACCTTTCATGCAAAGCCACATATACAAGGAATTATGAGAATCCCAAGATAGGAGTGAGGATTACCTTTATGATAAAAGAAAAAAAATTATATGTGGAGTCTTGTTGTGAGTCCGAGTATGAACAACTGTCTATTTCTATGAATTTAATGTTGTTTGATCATCCCTTAACTTATACCTAGATTGTATATAAGAGAAATTGCTAATGATTCCTTTCCATAACTTCCCTTTTAAAATATACTTAGAAATTATTTGAGCTATGATGAGGAGTGATAAGGATATGGCTATCCTATCTAATATAAATGTTGGAATGGATTTTTACATATTATTTTTATCCTGTATTATAAGCTTCAAGTTATTATGTACATTATGTATATGTAATTTTAGGCCGTAAGTCCATCATAGTTTTCTAAGCTAGTCTTTATAAACATGTTATCCTGAAGAGATAGGTGTTTCAACACCAATTTTCAGAGTGGAGAATCACCCACTTTACAACAGCAATATTCATTATTGTTTTGAATGTTTTGTATGTGCTCTCTTGGGCTTACAAGTTCATCATAATTGTTTAAGTTCATCTTTATAGACATAAGATCCATAAAGAGATGAGTTTTCAACACCCATTTTCAAAATAGAGAATCTCTATATTATAGGAGCAATATTAATTTTCTTGATCTCATCTCATATTAGAGTCTTTTTTACTAAAAAGTACATGAGTTAGATTTAGAGGGAGATCGATGATGATGACCACTTTTATGGTTAGGACTTACTGATGCCTTACTTCTAGATTTTTAGAGATCATATGTTAAGCATCCAGTTTGAGAACGCTTTTCACAACGAGAGTAGATCCTATATAAGATAGGAGTGTGATGGTTCTCATGCCTATTGTTCTACTAATCATTATATCATGTTCCTTCAAGAAACAAAAGCTTTTTATATGAACTCGATGGTGCATACAATAGAGCTAGCTAATATGTCATTCATTGAGGGAGTGACAAAGTTCAAAGTTGTTTTTATATGGCTACAATAACTTTAGTGAGCATTTTCATTTGATGGGCAAATTATTGGAGATTTAAAGGAGAAAATGTCCCTACAGTGGAGAGTTTGGTTACTCTCCCGTATCCTAGCTTTCTAAGTTATCAACCTAGAAAAGACTTAGGGAAAAAAAAAACTAAACTAGCTTTTGTTCAAGTTCTTATAGACGATGATAGCGATGAAGTTTTAAAAACTTCAAATTGAACGTAGACCCTTCTATGGTTAGAGCTTAAAATGGTTTTAAAGGTTTTTTTTAAAAAAATTAGGCTATACCAATGGATGATGTACTCCTACAAAATAAGTCTTTTATACTAGATAGGGGATCTTATAATGTCTAAGTTAGCAAACATGTAGGAAAAAAATATTTTATAACAAATAAAACAAAACATAGAAGAATGTATGTTATGATTATTATGGGTATGGTTCTGTGTTATTATATGTTGTTACTTATTGACCTTAGGTTTTTATACACCTTAGATCATATAAAATTACCTCATAGAAAGTGGAGTCACAAACATACCATACAAGAGTAATCATGAATAATAATTACCTTCACTGCATAAATAACCTATAATTTATCCATGTAGGCACCATATTATCAATTTATGATATAAGCTTCATAATCACTAATAACTTGCAAAATGGAGTATCAGGCGGGCGCTGGATGAAGTGAAGAATAATAATAGGTGTTTACAACTGCGCAAGCATGCTTAAATCTTCATGTTAGTGTTTTTTTTTCCGTTCTTTTTTCTTCTCTTATTAAGGGTTGTATTGTTATCTCCTCGGTTAGGCTGAATTAATGGTTGATTTAAAGAATTGTCAAAGAATCAAGGATTCAAATGAAAAATAAAGAAAAATTATATGATTTGTGTATTAGATGTGTCAATGTGTGAACAAGGTCATCATCTTATGGCAGCATGTGGCATCGTATGGCCTTTGATGATGGTTTTTTTTAGTGACATTGAATTTATCTTTTTGAGGCCTACCTTGTAGTTCGATTCTTTTTAACAACAAAATTCCTTTGGCGTTTCAACAACATATCCTCCATTTCTTTTCTTTCTTTATTTCTTTATTTGTCTCTTTTCTTCTTGATTTCCATGTCGGTCTTTCTTCTTTTTCTTTCTTTATCTTTTTTTTTTAGGTTTCTACATGTTAGTCTTTCTTCTCCTTCTTCTTCTTATTTTCTTTCTTTTCTTTTCTTTTCTTTTCTTTTCTTTCCCTACTTGGTTAGGTTGGGTGGTGCGATGGTGAAGTTTGGTTGGGCTGGTCTAACTGGTGCTCTTTCTTTTTTCTTCTTTGTTGGTTAGGTCATCTGGCTTAACCAAATGATTGACCCATCTAGCCCAACTAGAGTTTGGTTGGGCTATTTGGCCCAACTAGTTGTTTAGTTAGGCTTCTCTCTCTCATCTCCTTCTCCTCTATCTTTTATCCCTTTCCTTTTTCTCCTCTCCCTTGTTTTTCCTGTCTAGTTGAACCTTTGGCTCAACCATTTATTTGGTTGAGCTAAAGTTTTCTTGTTAGGTTTTGGCTTTTTTTTCCCTTCTTATCCTCCTTTTTCTTTCTCTCCTGGGCCTCTTATTCTCACCTTATTAGTAACCAAAGAAAAAATTTATCCTTTATTGCCTCATTAATCTTATATATTTGCATATGATGAGAGCTTTAATCAAGGATGGTAGTTGTATCCATCTTTATGAAGGTTCGTCTTTATTTATCTAAATAAAGTCTAGATTGAGGTAGAGATATGCATAAATATCCACCTTATTTGGATATAAAGATGGTAAGGCATATGTTAATCCAATACACTTCCATATTCAAATTTATATATAAAAATATTTTTTTTGTTCTTATAATTTTTTGCAGTATATATCTAAGATAGTTTGTGTAGTTTCTTTTCTAAGATTACCTTGATTAATTTGTTTCTTAAATATAAAACATTTTATTTTTTGATAATCTACATATTTTATTAGTAAAATCTAGTTATGAACCTGCATTATGCTGCATGCTTATTTTTTTTGCATAGAAAATATATCTAGGTACCGCAAACATGTTTCAAAGAAGGAAGAAAAATTTGTGACTCAAGTCATAGACCTGACTTGGTCAAATAAGTTGGTCTTATTTTAAATAGGCAACGACATCATATAAACCAAACTAAAAAAATAATTAATCGTGATAACCTATCGAAAAATTTTTTTTTTTCAAAAGAGGACAAAAAATTCCAAATCCATTAAATATGGAATGATGAAATTGGTTAAAAAGAACCTAAAAAAATTGATCCAAGTCAACTTCAGCTACTACGATAAACTTGTAATTCTTGATAACTAAAGTCGAGAAAATACGACTTATCTCATCAAACTTGCAATCCCGTTATTGATATCAGGATAACCCGATAAAAAATAAAAAAATAAAAATCATAAAGCCTATTTAAAAAAAATATCAATCTGCATTAACTTTTCAAACTCATGACCTGAGTTATAAAACTGCAAGCAACATATCTGAAAAAATCAGAAAATTCAATTCTCAATCAACCAAATATTGAATGATAAAATCAATTCAACAAAAGAACCCAAAAAAATACAACAAATCAAAAGAATGAGGATCAAAATTGAAATGCCAAATAAATTATATCTTTGATTGAATGGTGAAATTGAAAAGAAAAATCAATTCAATAAAAGAACCCAAAAAATACAACAAATCAAAAGAATGAGGATCAAAATGGAAATAATAAATACAAAAAAAAATTGATTTACAGGTGAAATTTAAAAGAAATGGAAATCCAAGAAAAGGCCCAAAAAATAAATCAAAAGATTGAGGATCAAATTGAAAAAAATAATATATGACAAATTGGGATTGAAGAATGAAATTGAAAACAAATAAAACTTATACAAAAAAGTCAAGAACAAAATTCTAAAAATAAAAATATAAAAACTAAAGTTGAAATACTAACAACAAAGAGGGCCGAGCTATAATTTTTAGAGGAGGAAAGAGAAAAGAAGAAAAACACAATTTCACTGATAACAAATTACCCAACCACCACTAATACGTGTTGCACTATCTAGAAGGGTATTTTTGACAACTAAGAGACGTTGCAAGCATTGCCTGAAGTATACGAGGGCCTCCGACGCATCGGTGATTGTGCCACACTCGTCTTCACTTTTTTTTGTATTTAGATAATATTTAATTTATGCAAAAAGTTCACATTACCCTTCATGAAATCAACAATAACAAAAATAATTATGGTGAAAAAACAAAAAATACCCTAGTAGCATAGTTTTTTTTTTTTGGTTTAACAAACCAAGTTATCATTTTACTGTGTTCAATACCTAAAAAGACTTTAATACTCCTATTTGTTAATATTAAAAATTTTAACATTGAAAGTAACAAAATCATTTTAGTGCGTTTAAAATTACAAAAAGATGTATACATCCTCGATCAAAGCTTTAATGATTTATGGATCTTGTAAAAAAATTAAATTACCCAACAACAAAAAAATATTATTTCTTCCAGGAAGGGAAAAAACATTATATTATTTTAATGAACAGTGCAAATGAATATGAGTAAACAAAGAGGTTTAGCTTTTGTTAATAGGTCATGAAAAGACTTATGTGGATCTCAAATGGAGGCTAACTCTAATAGTGGCGGATATAGAAAAATGAAGATGGTTTAGAATAGAAATGAAGGTGGAAATTAAGATAAGGAGGTCTTCGTGAATATAGAGGCATCCATGGATTTCCATTTTCCATCTCTAGCTTGAGTGAGTCTTTCTTGGAACAATCATGCAGAGACTATCTTTAGCTATTGGAAATAATTGTGTGGGAAACATGCATGAATTATTTCATTTTATTTTTATTTTTATTTTTTTTACGGAAATGCCAGCTTAAAAATTCTCAGTAATATTTTCCACAGAGGCATCTCTTTCTGTATTGCCAACTTAAGAACTTGTTTCCTAGGAAAATTAAAGTTTCCATCTAGCCAGGTGAGGTAAGTGTGTGCGAGTGTGTATTCTGCTTCTTTTTAATAAGAAAAAAAAAATTAATATTGAGTAAATATTAAACATATAACAGCTGGGTATCAAAAACTTATACCAGCTGTGCTGATTCAAGCTTATCCCCTGTTAATATTGAATGTTCATCCATCAATTCTTACAGCTTTTGGATGTAAAGACTTCTATGGTATGAAGGTGCATAAAGCAGTCGTTGCTTCAGGAGCAAGTTGTTCCATGTATGGAGTCAGTCACCGTTTGCTTTTCCATTACTGAAAAATTGAAATAGCCTGCAAGGGGGCGAAACTGGCACACGAACATGTATATATAAGAGAAAAAGAGTAGAATGCATACCAAAGCCCAGGAAAACCAGCATAAAATACTCTTTTAGTGCAGAAAACGAAAAAAAAAAATTCCAAAAAACGAACAAGGACAAATCACTTGATTTAGACTTGGAATTACCTTCGTGGTGATTTCAGTGTAAATCTTTTGGTTCCAGATAGGATCCGAATAGGAAGAAACATATTCGTCAATTTCCAGAGCTTAAAAACATAACAAGAACAGTGTACATTATAGGGACTAAAGCAATAAATGCTCCTTTGGCTTTTTCTTTCTTTTTTTCCAGCGACACCACAGCAGCACCAAAGCTGAAACTTTCATATGCATTTCATCTACACCTAGACTGTTGAATATTTTGACTGCTACTAAATGGTCCTCCTTTCTGGTAACGGAAAACATGAATGGACTTGGCTGCTCAAACAGGAGGATTTCCTCTCTAAATAATTTTCTCATGCTCAAAGCTTCAAAATATTTGTTCAAACCACAACATGCTTTGATCTCAGAAATAACTGAAAGAAGTTAATATACAAGAATAATATCTTCTATCTCTACATCAATTAACCCAAATTTGTATTAATTCAGGATTAAAAAAAGATAAAAACAAAAAAAGCCCCTCCCCCACTACCAAAAAAAGAAAGAAAAGGAGATGGGCAAAACAGTGAGCATGACAGAAATCCTTGGGAACAAGGTAGGGAGGGGGGGGGGGGGGGGGGAGCAACCGCTGCAAGCCAGATTAATAGAAAAGACAAAATATTTACGATACCAGATAACAGGAAAATGTAACAGTGAAAAATAAGTTGGCAGTATTGCATCAGGGTAATGTTAAGGAAAAGTGATGTAATTCCTTAAAACAAAAAGCCATCTCAGTCACCACCAAGTTCAAAGAATAAGAAATAGCAAACCTCTTCGATGCATTTCATGCATAGCCTGTACGAACTGAATGACTGGTTTCGCAGTCCCACGTTGACCCCCCCCACATCCTAGTACATCTTAAAGGCTCTAGACTCAGCGTCCCTTTTTAAGAGAACTATTATGCATCTCAGGCAAATTATCAAGGTTTGTAAGTAACCAATCTTGCTCCTTCTGGACATATAACCTTTCATGTCTAGGGTCCACATATATGCTCAAGTTACCATACCCATATATCTGGTGACCGTCATGCATCCTACCAGGTTTTGGCTTGAAAAGCAAGCCATGATGTTGCGCATGTGCCTCAACAACTTCTTTGAAAGTCATCTCAACCGCATCACCACCAAAACCATCCATTTTTGTTGTGCTACCCATGCCAGCGGCAGTTTGATATTGAGCATGCGCTGCAGCTCTTTGCTGGACCTCAAACTGCCTCTGCTCCTGCGCCCTCTTCTCCCTCAGACCAGGCTGGACCACTTCCATACCTTCAATAGCCCGATCAATCATGTTGAGTCCAAGAGTAAATTGATACCGAATATTTTCATGTGCCTGAAGCTCTGGTGGAAGAAGTCCTTTCCAACCAACATACCATTTATGAACCTCTTGCAAGTTAGGATTTGAACAAAGCCAGTGATACAAAACCTGCAGCCACTTTGAAAAGAAAAACCTCTCCAACAAGTCAACCATGAGATGAATTGGAATTGCAGATGCCCATGACATAACCCAATAGAAATGATCAAGCTTCTGATTAGCTGGGTTTATTTGGAACTCTTGCAATGCAACCTGCAACTTAGGAACTATAAATCTGCGCATAAGACTTTCCCAGCTGGCAGAATCAAAGACAGTTTTCCAGGGCGATAAGATAGTGTAAGCAGATGCATCACTCGGGTGCCACGCATCAAGACCCATGCTTAACTTCATACGTATCATCTGGTACAAACCCTCAAATTTCAGTCCCAACTGCGGCAGCCATGGATGTACCCAAACATGTATCGGAACAGTTTCCTGATGAGGGTCCCACGAGTCCACAGCACTATATAATTTTGGCATAACTATATTAACCAATATGCTCTGAACAACTGATGCAGGGAACAAATTTTCCCAAGACTCCAAAAATCTAAGCATAGGTTCAGGGTCCCTAGGCTCCCAAGTATTAGTTCCAGATATTCTTACAGCAGGCAAAGCTACTTCTGATACTAACTGTGCATAAGGCGTGGATTCATCCCATATATCACTACTTTCCTCACCTTGCAGCATACTCTTCCATAATTCTTATGCTTCCAATCCATGCAGTGGGTTTCTAAGAGGATCCCAGCCCTGAAATACTCTAATAAACAAAAGTAAAGCATATGAACAAGCAATGCAAGTCAAGTTGCAAAGCTTATAATCATCTGCAAATTTCCTCTTTATGTCGTCTGTGAAATACTTTGCAAGTGAATCCAAGGTCAAAGTTCCTGAAGACTTCTGTTCCTCAATATGGCTCACCACACCCATGATCTCTTCCATGTTATCCAGTTGCTTCTTCTGGCGTGCTGCCTCTGTTTCCAACTTCTCCTTCTCCTGATGCAGGCTTATAGCAGTCTCCCTTTCGTTCCTTAGGTCTCTATCAATCTTCTGTATATCAAGCTCTGCCAAATCCACAATCAACCTCACATGATGCTGAAGTTCTGACATTGGAACATCATTCTCCTTGGCCTTCTCTTCTGCATTCAGATTCTCTAAATTCATCAACACCCTCACTTGTGGCCCCCGCATATCAATCACCTTCTGGAAAACCTCAAAACCTTGTTCTCCCTTATTTGCCAACAACTCCTCTGCTGTTATATACTTCTCCTGCTGCTGCTTCTTCATGCCCTTCATCCATCGCCTGTCCTTCATTCTCCCCACTGTCTGACTCTGCCTTTGGCTCACAGTTTCCGTCTCCTGCAACTGAGGCAACTTAGCTGATGCTTCTTTAAAATCATTGAACCCCATTCCCATATTTTTCGGCCTCATCTTTGCTTCAATTGGAGCTACGATTCCTTGCTGATTCTTCCCCAGTCCGCCTCCCTTATAACCCATTTTCTCCAACAACTTCATCCCAATTCCTTTTGTATGCTTCTCAAACTCCCCAACATCCCCATCTTTCGCTTCCTTTCTTTTTCCCACTCCTTTTGCTGTCTTCTCCATTCTCTCCCGCTCTCTCCCTTCTGCGTTTCTCTTTCTGTTTTTTAAAGTAGAACTCCGCCTATAAATTGGCCTTCGAAATCATTCTCCATTCCAAATCTTTCCATCTCCTCCTCGTAATCATCCATCTTCTTATTTATTTATCTCTCCCACCCAATCTGTAAAACCGAATCTATCTATCAATAACACTCTCTCTTAACTTGAATCTATCCATTGATGGATCTAAACAAGTTTATTAAGGTTTAATTAGAAAACTGAAAGAAGAAGAAGAAAAATGGGTACCGATGAAATAATTTCTAGGGTTTTCCTCCAAAATTTTGTAATGTTTGAAAGTTGAAGTGGTGGAGATAGACAACGAAGCTTAAGCTGGAAATCCAAGAAAAGCACACCAAAGCCTAACGATCAGTGCAGAATCTAAGAGACGGTGGAGTACAGTATTTTAAAAAAACTGTCCGAATCATTCTAACCGGTAAATTTGTATTAATATGTCAAAGACAGACCTCAAAGGCAGGGGTTGGTCTGCTCGGTCGGCGTTACCATTGGATTAAAAAAAAATTGACAGATTATAAAAAAATTATTATTAAATTTAAATAACTTGTTTAATTAGGATTTAAAATTAAAATATATAAAAATTAGCTTAAAATGACTGAATCAACTTCATGCTCAAAAACAACTCAAGAAATTATTAAAAAGTTGAGGGTGAAAAAAAAAATAACATAAAAATTGAAAAATCAAAGAAGTTAAATTGAAAAAAAGAAAAAAAACCTTCTGTGAGTTTTCTAAATCTTTTAACTGTATTATGTAATTATTTTAGTTCCTAGACTCCCAAACCAATTCATGTCAAGCATTCTGAGAAAGGTATCCATGTCATACATTTTTTTTTTTTTTTGAATTAGAATGCAAGTATAAATTAAGATCAAAGGTTACCATGTTACAAAACCGGATAGATATACAAGTTGGGAACAGGTTCCAAGCAAAAGAATACAAAGAATAACAAGGTCATGCATTCATAGACTAACTAACCAGGCAATAAAGAAAAACCTATATTTTATACACAAAGAACATATAGGGAACAATCTCTGTGGAACCCTGAAAAATTATAATTTAAATATGCGGATGTGTAAACTCCTATGTAAATATAAGACTGAAAGTGATATGATCTCAATCAGTGATGGAAAACAAGATTCATAATAGATAAATAATGATATATAATGGAGGGGATGGCCTCCATAAAATGAATTTTGGTTTAGAATTCATAAGCATAGAGGAACTGGTAATGCGTTTTGATGGATAAAATAATGAGAAAAATGATAAAATGTTTCTAAGGAATAAATGAGGTAATAAAGAATAAATCATAATAAAGGATAGTGCAATGAAAATGGCAGGACTGAAGGTGCAATCACCGATTAAAAATCAGTGACGTTACTTTGAAACGGTAAGAAGCCGATAAATAAATAAAGATGAAAATTTTATAATGAATATATTCCAAAATAATAAAATGACCTTAAAGGTTTAGAAGGATAATTGATATGATTTTATGTGAAAATTGAACAAGGAAATTTGGATTGCTGACGAAAAGTTATGAATTGACCACTTTTACATTAGAAAGCAGAGTTCTCAATCCAATCATTGAATTGGGATGTAATTTTGCATGAAGTCTATTAATATGTTTTCCTACCTTGTTTAAAGATCCCATCCCAATTTAAGTTCAATAAAGACTAGTGATTTAAGTAGAAATAAACCAGATAGGTTACGTGAAAAATAAAACAAATACATAAAGGCATAAATGAATGACAAAATTGTAATTAAGGGAAAATTTGCCTTTAAAACAACAAAGAGGCCACCAATCCAAAAAAAAAAAGGAGAGACAGTAGAGAAAATTCAGCGAAAGAGAAGTGCAGAATTTGGAGGAGCCAATAATGCTTCGGTGGTCATATCTCTGGAATTCACCGTTGAATTGTGTTGAGTTTTGGATAAGTTGTTCTTCTCATGTTTCTCTACTAATTGATCGGAGGGCTTTGAAAGCACATAATACATTGGATAGATATCATAATCAGAAAGTTCCTGGGAAATAAAAGGAAATACCCTTGCAGGGCAGTTTTGGTCGCCGACCGATTTATCTCTATTCCACCGTTGGATTGTGTCCATTTTTGGATATATCATGCGCCTAGATGTTGCCTTCATTCTAGACGGTGGAGATCAGAAACACACTCTCTGGTAAGGTGTTGTTCATGTTGAACAGTAGGTCATTAATTTTTAGGTTAGCTCGGTTTTATTCAGATCTAGGGAAATCCAACCGTTGGATCATTTCAATTTGTAGATATATTATGCATGATTCGAAGCTCTATATTCTGACTGTTGGGTTCTAAAATAAAATCAAAGGTGAATGACTTATTGCCTTTTAAATCTATTGCTAGGTTTGATAAAATTTAGGAAACTTAATTAAATACATGTTTTGATGAAATTAGAATTGTGTGGGTGTTTTCTAAAATAAAATATAAGGTAAATGACTTATTGCTTTTTGAATCTATTGCTAGTTTTGACAAAATTTAGGAAACTTGATTAAATACATGTTTTGATGAAATTAGAATTGTGTGGGTGTTAGGGTTTATGAAAGATATAATGGTAAAATATGTTCTTGATATTAATATTGTTATAGATTAATTGTGTGTTTGTTTTACGAGGGGAAGAATGATTATGGAGTCAAAATAGGAACGAACATTGTTATATGAACATGTTGATTGAATAAAAGGCTAACTTGTTGGTTGTGTGGATATGAATGGGGTGAAACCATGAAGAAATTGGAATGAAAGAAATTTGAAAAAAATAAAACATATTTAAGGCTGGTCATAAGCATATTTGTAAAACCCCGAATAATATTATTGATATTAATAAAAGTCAGGATTACAAAAAATGAGGGAAAGTGATACATTAAATTATATGAATGATGATATATTCGAGAATCTGAATTAAAATGTTTTGTTCAAGTGTTACTATATATAAATAAATAAACACGAAAATATTTAAAAAAAATTTATAGAAGTAAATTTCATGAAACTGAAAGTACCAATGAGTAACTTAGTGAAATTCGATATAACCCGGGCAAGATTTGGTATAAATAGGTATAAGGATTTAGGAAATTTTACCCAAAAATCATAAAAGTTACTGTTGAGGGATATAGAAGGCATTAAAAAAAATTAAAGAAATAATATTTGTGCTAAAGTGTGTGCGAGAAGAAAACATTTAGGGACATGGAAGGTATTTTTAAAAACGTTAATTATATATATGAGTACAAGTGAGTGTGTGCTGTAAAGAGAAAAAAAAAAGAACAAAACTTGCTTTTCAAATAGAAAGAAGCATTCGATCAGGAGAGGAAAAACAAATTCAAGCAAGGAAAATTTCTCAATTCAAAAGTGTTAAAGCTTTGTTTATTGCTTGGTAAGGTGCCCTCACACTTTTAAATAAGTTTCTTGAAGAATTAATGCTTTAAATTGATTGAACTTTGTGAAATGAGGAATTAGGGTTCATGATAAATTTTGGGGAAAATTACAATTGATTGTGAAATTGTGTTAAGATTGTTGAATTGAGTAGAGAAAGTAAGAAATTATGGTAATTGACGCAAAATTTTAGGTGTTCTTGAAGAAGGGATTTTTTTGGAAAAATAATAATAAGAAGAATAAAATTTAAGAATTTGAATAAGATGAGATTGTATAGGAAAGAGATGATATTAATGTTAAAGAGTGAATAGATCATGAATTTTTTATTTTTTCCTTTAATTTAAATTTTGGTAAGATAAATTAAATAAATACATTTTATTTTGAATGATGAAATGAATTGTGTTAGAATGTGAAAATTGAAAGAATAGGAAGGAAATTTACAAAAGGAAGAAAAGAATTTTCATGTTTCTCTCTAAATTTTATTTTGGCAAATGAAAGGATAATTGGAAGGATTTTATTTATTGAGTGTGTCAATATAGAAAGTAGAATAATGATGTGATATACTTGTCAATTCAGGAGAGGCTGCCAAGCCGAGACCACAGTAGGGAACTTTGGCTCGAGCTTAGTCGTCAGGTAACTACACGATGCCCGAATTTAATATTGGTCAATATGTATTTTTTTTATCTGATTAATTGTGGTTGATATATTATAAATTATTATGTTGTTTACTTGAAAAAATAAGATATGCGATGTGATGAATTAATTCCTGAATTAATGGGATTAATGCCCTAATGAATGGGTGTGATAAGAAATTAATTCACTGGTTAATGGGATTAGAACCCTGGTGATTGGGTAAATCATTGAATTAATGAGTTTAATGTCATGGTGAATGGGTGTGATGAGAAATTAAATCCCTGATTAATGGGATTAGTACCCTAGTAAATAGGTAAATTGTTGAACTAATTCCTGATTTAATGGAATTAGTGCCCTGGCAAATGGGCGAGATGAAAAAGTACTTTCCTGGTTAATGGGATTTGTACCCTGATGAATGGGTGAAACGTTAAACTAATTTTTAGACTTGTGACAATAGTGCTTGTTGAATAGACTAGTAGAAAAATTAGTCATCTATTAGTGAATGTAATGTCGTGGTAATTGTGCAATAGGAATAATTATATTTTGTTGATGTTAAGAAAAAAAACAAAATCATAGATTATTCTGAAATTTAATTGATATGTAATACTAGATGAGCAAATTAATTTAATGATCTTTTGACTAAATTTACAAAAAGAAAGGAAGAAATAAAGAAAGTAGAAAGAATTTTATGAATGTCTTTTTTTTTATTTTTCTAATTGAATTATTATATTAAATCTATTTTCAGGTACATCCCCCAATCGGACTGACCAGTAGATTAGTTTCCTTATATTTTGTTGGATATCATGTTGTAATGAATGAATTTATCATTTGTTTTTTGTAATATAATGCGTCTATAGTTTATCGAAAGCTCTTTTGTGTAGTATAATCTTAATTATGAATTTCTTCTTTAATTATGAATTTATTTCGATTATAATTTCGTTAATGGTCCTTATTTGTAAATCTTTGAATTGTGTAATGTACTTCAGTTATAATTTTTAGAATAATCCTTTAGATTGCATCCATGTAAATGTGGGATATTGAATTGTGTAGATATGTTTGAATTTGATTATTGAGAAGTTGTGATGTATTGAGAGGAGGATGTCTTGGATGATAGGACGAGTAAGAGATTTGTTAATTGGAGATTGTGGAAGAAGAGTCAATAACTTGGTACCTAAAAATATAGAGGAAACTCTGCCGAATTTTTATTGATTACAGAAAAAAAAAATTTCCTAATCTCAATTGAATTATTATGTCCTTGCTCTTTCTTTTGAATACAAATGTTGGGGTTGTTACAATATTTTTGGCAAATTGATTAGTTAATAAAGATTATCATGGATTTCAATTAGTAGGGTGAAATTATTGTTGTGATTTAAATGGTGCCAAATGACCTTGGATAATGCTGTTTATGCATGAAAATAAGTTGGAAGTTGAAAAGGATTTTCAAGGGATGAAAATCCTCATTGTCTGAAATTTTAGCTATAAAGGAGAGACTATTATGATTATTGATTTTGAGTCTCAAAACAAAGTAATTTGGAGTAGATTTCTTCATGAAAGTTGTATTTCTATGTTTTATCTTTCTATATAGACAAATCAAGCCCAAAATGGAGTTTTACAGCTTTAGTTATGATAAAAACACTAGATAGTGTTCTGAGTTGGTTAAGCTAAATCGATCAAAATTAGATAATTTTTAATCTTTGCTTGAAATCATTGTGGAGTGATGGTTTTAATAACAAAATTATAAGAATAAATATGAACATGAAAATGAGTAAGAGTATGAGATCCTAATAAAATTCCTTGTGATTGGTTTGAGAATACTAGTTGAATGAGAATTAAATGAAGATGTGATGTTGGTTGTATTGTTGATAGAAACTTAATCCCTGGTGGTATAGGGGAAGTTGTGGGGACTGGACAATTGTGTAGAGTGGCAGCACGTGCACCTATTCTAGGTAGGTGATTCATCACCTTATTTTGTAATTATTAGTTTTCCTTAAATATTTATGTTGTTTATTTAATTGATGTTAAAAGAATGAAGCAAATAAATAAGTTGAGTGATTATTAAAAATGAGAATTATTGGTAATTTATGAGAAATTACCGAAATTATTTGGCTAACAAAAGAGGTTAGCCGGATGCTAGGTAATTCGTGTGGAATTACCGGATTATTGTGGCAGCCAAGATGGGTTAGCCCGATTTCTTGGATAATTAAGAGAATTATCGGGTTTATTGGTTAATAAGGAAGTTAGCTGGATATGGGGTAATTCATATGGAATTACCGGATTTATGAATTGTGGGATTGATTGGCTAATAAAAAAGGTTAACCGGATGCTGAGTAATTCGTATGGAATTACTGGATTGATTATGGCAACCAAGATGGGTTAGCTGAATTTCTTGGGTAATTAAGAGAATTACCGGTCTATTGGTTAACAAGGAAGTTAACCGGACATGGGGTAATTTGTATGGAATTACCGGATTGATTGACTAACAAAAAAGGTCAGCCGGATGCTGGTAATTTGTATGGAATTACCGGATTAATTTTG
>Ga0325414_1001748_pt1 | contig 21453 bp, 13 predicted proteins | sample PopdelMetagenome_8_FD_206183 | JGI IMG/M metagenome (GOLD analysis project Ga0325414, IMG submission 206183) | Populus deltoides microbial communities from Bellville, Georgia, United States - Leaf-PdKOR-R3 | ecosystem: Host-associated > Plants > Phyllosphere > Phylloplane/Leaf | place: USA... | reverse complement strand
AATATTAAATATATTTTTTATTAAGTTATTATATTTTCATGACATGGATCAGCAATTTGGTAAGTTGATTCAGTTTGACAGGTTAATTTAGTTGACTCAATTATTATTTTTAATTAACTTTTTTTTTTAATGTTGTCATTTAATATTAGCTTGATTGGGAATTAGATTTTATGATTTGTTTTGTTTACTTTCTATTATATTATTTTAACCTTATGACTTAGGAATAGTGTTTAACGGGTTGAATCGAGTTGTTTTTTGTGTCATTTTTTTAATTTATTTTTTCTTCAATTTCATCATCCAATACTGGGTCGGTTAGAAATTGAGCTCCATAATTTTATTTTATTTTTATTTCTATGAGGATATTTTGGTATAATGATTAAGGTTGCGGGTTTTGGCATTTTAACACTGATTAAATCGGGTTGTTTTTTTGTTTTTTTCTAAGATGTTATCTCGGTCTCATAATTTGGATCACAGTTTCTTCAACATTGGATTTGTTTTTATTGGGTTGTCCCTTCTCATGACTTGGATCGTGGGATTGGCAGGTTAACTTAATTGACTCAGTTATTTTTGTATTAACTTTTTTTTTTCAATTTTATCATTTAATATTGTGTTTAATTGGGAATTAGACTTCATGATTTGTTTCGATTTCCTTTTTATTAGGTTATTCCAACCTCATGACCCAGTAATAGTACTTAACAGGTTAACCTAAGTTGACTTTGTTTATTTTTATATTATCTTTTTAATTAAATTTTTTATAAATTTCATCGTTCAATATTGAGTCCAACAAGAGCGATTGAAAATGAAACTTTATAATTTTTTTGACTCATGATCAAATTCGTGAATTTGACATGTTAACCTAGGTTAAATCAAGTTAATTTTTCTAATTATGAGGTTATCTCGGTCTGACAACTCAGGTCACAGGTTTGGCAGATTGAATCGAGTTTTTTTTTATGTAATTTTTTTAATTGATTTCTTTTTTAATCATATTATTCGATATTTGGCTAATTGGAGATTGAAATTTGTAAATTTTTTTTATTTTTTTCCATGGGGTTATCTCGGTCTTATGACCCGGGTCACGAGTTTAACAAGCTAACTTGAGTCACTTTTTTAGATCCTTTCTTAATTGATTTTTTTTCTAATTTCATCCTTCAATATTAGGTTGATTGAGAATTAAGTTTCATAATTTATTTTGATTTGCTTTCTATGGGGTTATCATAGTCTCAAAACTCGGGTCACAGATTTGACATGTTAACCCGAGTTGACTCAAGTCAATCAAATATGTTAGTGTCTTAATATTAAAAAAGATAATATCATATTGAAATGTTTTTAGTCAAACTATATTTTTATAGGTTGTATAAATTGTTTTTGGACTCGCAAAGTCAACCAGGTTACATTGGGTCAACCCTGGACGGACAACGTGTCGTCCATCCATTTTGAAAAGAAAAAAAACTTAATGGTTGAAGCGTGCGTGTGTGTGTGTGTATAATTTCTTTTAAATTTTTGGATTAATTAAGAATGATATTAGATGTTATTTTATTAAATTCCATTTAAATTTTACTTTGTTCTTGAACAATTGTTCTTTTTTTACAACTCATCATAATTAAACTTTTTAATTTTATTTGGGTGATTTCTTATGGTCATTGATTTCTTTATTATATCATATAAATAAATAAAATAATTTTAGAAAAAATAAATTTATTAAACCTAGTCAAATCCTTTACTCGAGCCACAAGTGTGGCCAATTGGCTTGAATTGAATTGATATATTGTCACCTTAATATTAAAAAAAATAAAAAAATGCATGATGTCTTGAACTCTTATGTCAAACCATGTTTTTATCAATATTATAAAAATTTTTTATACTCGTCAAGTCAATCAGATCATATTACGTCAATCCCAACATAGTTTAATTTGAAACTTGACTTAGATAAGGATTCAGGTGCAAAAGGTTTCAAGGATGCTCAACCGAGTTATGTTTAATGACATTTTCAAATGGCTTCTCGCGACAATTGTGAGTGTTGTATTATTATCATATTTTTTGATACACTCCCATCAAAATTATCATATTTTCTTATAATTGAAATTTGTTTATGTAATGATGAGAAAATGTTGTTTTGGGAACAAATATTCTAGTGAAACTTTTTGAAAAACAAATGTTAACGAGACAAAAAGATTTTAGTTGGAAAGATATCTTTTTTATCTTTATTTCAAATAGTCATGATTTTTTTAAAATTTGTTTTTGAATAACGAGAGAATGTTGTCTAAGGAACAAATTTTAAAACTTTTTATAAAAAAACCATTTTAATGACACAAAGAAATTTTAGTTGGAGATGTATTTTTTTATCCTCATTTTAAATCATCATTTTTTAAAAATAAATGACATGGAAAAAATTGATTTATTTTTTAAAATTAAAGATATTAATAAGGGAACGAATACTTTTGCTAGAAAATCATTTTGTTTCAAATGAATTTAAATTATTTCTCTTCTTGTAAAAAAATATTAGTGTCGTATAATCAAGTTAATAAAATTAAAGGGCTTCTCACAACGCATGATCAAATATCTTTGTATTAGATGAAAAGATTTTCATTTAAATGTTTTTACTTTTTATCACGTCAAAAAAAAGTAGATAAAAGTTGTGAGATAATTCTTTCTTTCATATTTATTTTGTGTTTTTTAGAAAAATCTTAAGGTGTTTCGAGTTGATTTCTTAGTTTATTGACATCATAAGAATGTTTACGAGGTGAAAATTCGTTAAAAACTTTATTCCATGTCAAAACAATACCAATCTGATTTTTCCAACCACTTATCTAGTGATAAAAAATTAGGCATGAAATGATACATCTGCTTCCTATATTTTTTTGTTTTTAAAAAGAATTACAACCGATGACATGTTTTTTCCTCTATTACAAAAAAAAAGAAGAAGAAGGTAGTAGCGTGGGCCTACCATGGGCCTAGCGATGCATGCCCGCGCACATAGCCTTTTATTTTTATAGGTCAAGCACACTGGGCCACTAGTCCCAAGCACCCATCCCCCTTTTAAACTTTAATTTATTTTGATTTAAATATAAATTGATGAAAATATATTAATTCAATATATGTGTGACATACCCAATCCAGCGGTATTCGGTTGTAATTGGGATTACTTAAAATTAATAAATTAAATAATTTTTTGAGATTTTTTAATAATATATCATTTAATTTTTACTTGGCTTAAGAATAAGGTTGTAAATTGTTTTTTTATGATATCAGTAGATGTTCTTTTTGTGCAACCATAATAATATTTTTTTATTTAATTTCTTTCTTATACGTTTCTATTTGTATTATTTTTTATTGAATAAAAAAAATTAGTTTCAAGAAACAAAGTTATTGAAGACAACCGGATCCATGACCTGTGTTTCAAAATCAAATCTTGATTTACATTTATCTCTCATCCGTCAAGTTTAGTATCTGGTTAAATGGTTTTTTAGTTCTTATTTAGTTTTTGAATAAAATTATAATATTCTTTTACTAACATAACTAGCAATTATTTTTATGAAATCATGTAAAGTCTTTTTTTTTTGGATTTTTTTCAATCGTTTTCATGTGTGTACCTGATTTTATTATTGTTAATTAAATATAAAATTAATTCTAAAAAACCAATTATTAAATGTGGTCGGGTCTATGATCCATGCTATGAGATCATATATCTTTATTTATATATATTTTTTAAATTTTAAATTCAATATTTGGTTCTCGTTAAAATAAATGATTATCAATTTATTTAATTAAATACATGTATTATTTTTTTATTTACAATTAAAAATATTTATGAAAGTTAAAAAAAAAAAAGCATTAGAAACGCGTACATATTCATGTTTCTATGTTAATTTCTATAAAGAAAGTACTTCAATTTCAATTTTGAGGGAACAATTGAAAAAACTAAAAATTTATGAAACTAAAATGCAAAGTTCTTAAATTTGTGGAATGGAACGCTCCTCATCCTCGAGTGTAGGTCAGCCTCTGATCTCATCACTCATAAATAAATAAATAAATAAATAACTATTAAAGAGAGATAGTAGGGTAGGCTACACAACATTTCTTATAAATATGTATTAATTATAATATAATTAAATAAAAATTAATTTTAAAAACTATCCCACAACATCAACATTGTAAAAAAAAAAAAAAAAGTTGCAACTGTAGCGTGATTGTAATGTTTTCACTTTACAACAGTGTGTCTATATATATATATATATACACTAGTTGTTGCGCCTGCCCGTTGCCGCCGGCTTATAGTATGTTTATACGTTGTCATGGATTTGTAAAAAAAATAAAAAATTTGTTTTTTAAAAAAATTATATAGAGAAACACTATTACAATCTACAATGTTTTCAAGAAAAATTAAACTACAAAGCTAAATTCTCAACCAGATGAATATTAAAAAATAAAATAGACAGATAATTTTGAAAAAAAAATCATAAAAAAACAAAAGGAAAAAAAATCATATAGGAAAATACTGCAGTAATCTATAGTGTTTTGTAAGGAAATATACATTTGTAATTCTTAACCAACTCAATATTAAAAAAATTAAATTAATAAAGATAATTTTGAAAAAAATCATAAAAAAACGAAAGGAAAAAAAACTATGCAGGGAAACACAGTGGCAATTTATAGTGTTTTATGAGAAAATCTACAATTGTAATTTTCAACAGCTCAATATTTAAAATAATAAAATCGATAAAAATAATTTTGAAAAAAATTATAACAAAAAAATCATTTGGGGAAACACTCTAACAGTTAACGTTGTTTTAAAGAAAATAACTACAAAGCTAAATTGATAAAAAGCACGTGGGGAAAGACTATAGCAATTCACAATGTTTTTTTTTTCAAGAAAAAAACTATAAAGTTAAATTATTAACCATCTTAATATGAAAAAAATTAAAATTGACAAAGACAATCCTGGAAAAAAAGCAAAGAAAAAAGAAAAAAAAAACTATATGGGGAAACACTGTAGCAATTAACAGTATTTTAAAGAAAAAATTGCAAAGCTAAATTCTCAATCAGCTTAATATTAAAAAAATAAAATTGACAAAAATAATTTTGAAAAAAAAAACCAAAAAAAAAAATTTTAGAAAAAAAAAAGAAAAAATAAAAATACAAAAAAAAAACACAAAGGGAAAGCTAAAACTAAATTCTCAACCAGCTCAATATTAAAAAAATTAAATTCAACAAAGATAATTTAAAATAAAAAATATGTTGAGAAATATTGTACCAAAAGAAAAATCATATGGGAAAAATACTGTAATAATCTACAATTGTTTTTATTAAAAAAGCTACAAAGCTAAATTCTCAACCAGTTCAATATAAAAAAAACCAAAATGGACCATTTTGAAAAAAAAAATCATAAAAAAAAAGAAAAAAAAAGCAAAAAACGTTAAATTTTCGCTTTGTTGTTGTATATCAAATCCAAATAAATAACGTTAATTAAATGTATTTAATTTTATAAATTATTTAAAATAAAATAAGTAATAATAAAAAAAATAAATACTAAATTTGATAAATAAAAAATTTTAATTAAAAAAATAATAAGAGAAAAACAAAAAACAATCATAAAAATAAGGATCAAAATTAATATAAAAATTAAATTAAATTAAATTCTAAAGGATGAAATTCAAAACAAAATATATAGCAATCAAAAGTTTGAGAATAAAATTTTTTATAATCAGCAAATAATATAATATTTCAAAATTTTTCATAACTTTTAAAAAGTGTTTTCTGCCCAAAATAAAAAGAAAATATTTTTCTAAAAACAAAACCAAATTTTGAACCATTTTGGAAAAAAAATCATAAAAAAAAAACAATCAGCAAAAATAATTTTACAAAAAACAAATAATTTTTTTAAAAAAATCAATCATGAAAAAAGAAAAAAAAATATCAAATATGTAATATATATTAGCATAATAAAAATAAAAGGCGTGGGGAAAGCTACAGTATTTTCCCCACGCCTTTTAGTATATTGTTAAATATTGTTAATATTTCAAAATTTTTTATAATTTTTAAAAAGTGTTTTCTGCTCAAAATAAAAAGAAAATATTTTTCTAAAAACTAAACCAAATTTTGAACCATTTTAAAAAAAAATCATAAAAAAAAAACAATCAGCAAAAATAATTTTGCAAAAAACAAATAATTTTTTTTTTAATAAAATCAATCATGAGAAAAGAAAAAAAAATCAAATATGTAATATATATATTAGCATAATAAAAACAAAATGCGTGAGGAAAGCTACAGCATTTTCCCCATATCTTTTAGTATATTATTAATATATATATATATATATTGTGGACCATTTTAAGTTAATGGGCCACTTAAACCTGGATTATACTATTTTTTAAATAAAAAAAAACGAGGTCGTCTGTCCATCAGCAGCCTCCCCTCCCTGAATTTATTTATTTAATCTTATGTCACTTCATTCCAAAGCTTTTTGAACGAGAATATACAGTGTGTTTGTCATTTATGTTTCTCAAGTATTTTTAAAAAAATTTAAATTTATTTTTTTACTTTAAATTAATATTTTTTTTATACTTTTAAATTATTTTAATATACTAATATCAAAAATAATTTTTAAAAAATAAAAAATATATTATTTTAATATATTTTAAAATAAAAAACACTTTAAAAAAAACTATTACCAAACTTCCAAACGTATTTTTAATAATTTGCAGCTTGACCTCTCCATAGTTTCTTGTTTTTTTTGGGTGAAAATCTCTTCGTAGCTTTATTACCATCTATTATGTTCTTCCTTTTAAATAATTTTTGAACTGTATTTTACTTAAATAATAATAAAATTACAATATATTATTCGTAGCTCTAACGTCAAATTGGGGAGCTCGATTTCATAGAATTTCTTGTCCCATAAGAAAGTTTCTAACAGATGGAATGAAATGAGTTTATAATTTTATTTTCCCTTTACGGCGCGATTAATTCTCTGCCTTCATGTAAATTTAGAAAAATTTACATTAACTTTCTAATTTATTTTTTATAGGTGTTGTTTGTTTATTGAAAAATAATTTTTTTTAGAAAATATTTTTTATAAAAAATAAATTTCTAAGAAGTATATTATTTTTTTATATCTATTAGAGTCATAGAAAATAAATTAAAAAACAGTTTTTATTTTCTAATGTTTGGCAATACTATAAAAAATAAACTAAAAAATAACTTATAAATATTACTATGCTATGCCTTTTTCTCTGAGTCGTTGGAGGATTAATTTTAATTACAAGGCAGTATTAATCAAATTTCATATTTAATGACGTGTATATATATATAAAAGATTTTATATCCTAGTTAAAATTAAGGCTAAAAAGCACTTAAGGCTTTTCTGTACTGGACAGTGGCCTAACTATAGACCCTGTCCATGCCTCTCTCGCTTTTGGGCCGTCGATTAAAAATTAAATGCTGGTCTATAAGAAGGCCCAAGAGCACTTGATTCTTCCAAGAAAACTAGAGTTCGGTGGTCCACTAAGTTAATTTCTGATGTAAGAAAAGAATCTGTTGGCTTCTTCTTCGTAAAATTAAAAGATAAATGAATACCAGCTATTTTACTCACTCTGGTTGTTCTTTTTACTTGATATATCTTCATTTTTTTCTTATCTTAGATTATAATTAAAATTGCTAAAATAAATTATTTTTGTTTTTATAAATGCAATATGTAAATACAACTTAAATCTCGACAAAATAAATTTAATTGTAATAAAAAAATACAAATAGTGACCGAAGTAAGTCACACGAGCCACCTATTATTTTTTATGGTTTGTGTGATCTGCTCCAAGTATCACTGATAATATTTTTTAATATTATTAAATTTATCTTGTTAAGATTTTTTTAATAATAATAATAATAATAGCATCGTCCTTTAATAGTTTTGTTTTTTTTTTATCCTGATAAATTTATGGGGACTATATTTTCAACTTTGTCAAAATGGCGTGGCGAACCAAGTGAAAGAATACCATATCAACATGGACCGGCTATCTAATGTCCCTCTAACACGTTGCTGTGTAATAAAGAAAAACATATTATAAAATCTGTTTCCCCTTTATAGAATGTAAAATATTACAAGCAAAGGTCGAGCGGTTAAATCAAGTGGCATTGATTTAATTGAAGGTATGCATGCATATGAAAGTAGCATATTTTGTTTTCCTTTAACTTAAGCCTACGTACATTTTCTATTAATTGATTTCTTCATTGTCAATCGGTCAAGTCAAGGGGCACTGATCTTGTTGGCTCATATGAGAAACAAGGTTCAATAAAAAAAATATATATATATCTTCTCAATAATTTAGTAGCGTTAGGGAAAAAAAATAAAAAAACCTGAAAAAATTATTTTAAAAATAATAAAATAGATATTTTGTTTTTCATTAACAATTTTTTTTTATATAAATCCTGCTTGTTATGCATAATGTACCAGGTTAGAAGTGAAGTCAGACTACTAACCATATATAACGACAGTCAAGCTACATCTACTTTAAACTATCTTTATGTCCTTCTGTGTGTGTTCGGATTCTCTGAAGGAATCGTAAGGTAGTTCAGACGGCACAGAATTTGGTTCCCATCAACATTTATGGGAGCATCTATTCCCTTCTCAAGCACAAATTAACCACACTCTCTCTGTCTCTCTGTCTCTCTGATAATGGGGATGCTATCGGTCCATCATGTAAAAAAGCAGATTCAAAGGGTGACAAATAATCACAAGGAATCCCACTTGCCCCGCGCCTATTTATACGTTTCTGCGATGGAGTAACATGCAACATCAAAGAAGAGAGAAAATACTCATTAGAATCCCATTTAGCCTCGATCACCATGGCCTCAATGCAGTGCATCAGACCAGACGAGAAGGCATGCGACCAAGAACAAGAAATGGCCCATGTCCAAACAGAGCAAAGCCTTTCCCATGAGAAGGTCGATTCTGTAACTCAATGCAATTGCCAAACCAATGGCCCCGGCAGCCAAGCTCATGTCGACCAGAAAAAGAACCATCAAAAGAACGAGAACAAAATGAAGGACAAGAAAGAAAAGAAGGAGAAGAAGAAGGAGAAGAAGAAGGAGAAGGGAAAGAAGGAAAATGACAAGAAGAAAGAAAAGAGCGGGGACAAGAAGAAGTAGAAGAAGCATGACAGCAGCAGCAGTGAAAGTGTTGTTGGTGGCTTACGATGCATTTCTTGCATTTCAGAATAACGGCGTCTTATAATCTAAAACTATTAATATCGTTGATATTTTCAGCAATCCGAAACCTTTTTTTTCCTGTTCAATGCATGCGGATGCAGGAGCAGCATACAGAAATCAAGTCGGATAAAATTCCGGTCATCACAATAATAAACCACTATATAAGTGGAAAAAAAAAGGATGATACAAAATAAGAGCAGTGTACTTGACCATTGACTGGAGAAGCAGGTAGCTTCACTAGCATGTGTGTCCTATGCATGACTTATGTTTGTGTTCTATCGATTTTTAATTCTAATCATAAAATAGGGTGAATTTATATACAGACACAAGATTCTAGATCTCAATACACGGAGCTTGGGATCAAGAGAATGATTTCATTCCAGATGTGAAAATTGCAGGAAGATAGATCTCTACTAAAGTAAGCCATATCATCAAATCTCAAAGGCAAAAAATAACTAGCAACAGCCAAAATAAAATTTAAGAATCCTACTCAAATCAATCTAACTTGTAACTGGAAATGTAAAATTTCCAGTCAAGATCAGAAATTTAGATCCTTACCGAACCATATAGAATTTCCATAATCAAGGCCCTAAAACATCAACTCCATTTTGACCACGTTTATATACAGGCAGGTAATCACATGCATTCTTCAGTGATGAAGAATGTGCTGCATTCACCACTAAACCAAAAGGAAATTCCAGGTTAACATGGCATTGTTCAAAGAACACTTATAGTAGTTAGCTTGATAAAAGACAGGAAGTAAGAAACTACAGACATGATTCCAACCATCCTGGTAGGATCATATGCAGGCAAAAAGGGGTAAAAAAAGATGATAAAAAATGGAATTTAGCTAAAAACCCCCAATACAGTAGAAGGGTCACTTTCCTTGAAGACACCTGGAGACAAATGATGAAACACCCTGAACAGCAAGATCTTCAGCTTGATCTTGGGTTGAACCCTTTATTTGCAAATGCTTTTTGCCAATCTTAAAAGAGTGGTCACCACCATTAATCACATGCAACTCATTGTGAGATTTCATCTTCTTGCAAACAGCTTCCAGCTTTTCAAGGGGACAAAGCCCATCTTTGCTACCCTTCACACACATACATGTAGAGAACAAATAGGGTTAAGAAAACCTAACAGAAGTGACTTAGAATCAAGCTGAGAATTTTATGCAGTATGACAAAACTGTGAAAAAAACAGCCATACACAAAAAGTTCACTCAAAATCAACCAGATTGAGTTGCAAGGTTTAATAATTAAAATTACCATCAGTTGATTCAAACTCGGAGTGATAATTAGATGAAGGTAATCAAAGGCATGCACAATTACAATTACCACAGTTGTTTCAAACTTATTTTAAAAGTAATACAATTCAAAAGAGGTACCTGTACAAACATGACAGGGACAGTAAGTTGCAATAGAGTCTCATCCCGCACAGCTCCACCCATGGCCTGAAACATTAGTCAATTAAATTCAATAAACCTTGATCAATGGGTTCTGCATCTGTAATAGCAGGGATGACGTCGCAGACAATTGAAAACAAAATGGCTCCAATAATAATAATAATAATAATAAAAACAGCTCACCTCTATCATCACAATACACAAAAGTAAACAGGCAAGATACAAGCATATTTGAAATGGAATGAAAACAACATTTATTAGACAATTTACCAACTAAGAAAAAAACTGGCAAGAATGGTAACTGATGAACCTTAAGTGGATATCCCAAGCAAATGACTGCTGAAGCATCTATGTCAACCTCGGCAGCAACCATGCAGCTCACTCTACAGCATACCAAAATATTATGTATGTATACAGGTTTAGTCTCAAATCAGTAAAACTTACAGAAACAAGCATTTGATATGAATCTAAAATATCTAGTTATGTGGATCCCTTGTTACTATATGATGGCAACCTCATCAAAAAAATCCAAAACACATCCACAACATACCATTGTTATTTGACTTCTTGCATAAATCGATGACAAAAAGTTCAGGTATAAAACAATAAAATACTACACCATGGATTTGCAATGTAGAATACGCTCCTAAATCACTTACATGGCATATCTACACTTCCAAACTCCCATAAATTTATACCTTGAACCCATGGATTTTCCAGCCAAGATAAGAGGATGAGCGGGGTACTTATCAGTAGTCTTTTTCACAATATCTTTATGAAACTCCACCAATTTCTCCGCTTTTGGAGGAGCCCTTTTTTTCCCACCAGCAATATCTTTAAAAAAAAAACAAAAACCCCGTTATTTTAAATGGCATTGGCAAGTGAATTCGGACTCCAAAAATCCAAGACCATAAATTTTACTGCTAACAATTAACCTACAGGGATAGTCAAATGTGACAACTTCAACAGCATCCAAAGCATTCTTTAACATCTCCTTCCATCTGAATTTAATTAAAATTTAAGAATTCAAAAAAACTTATTAAGAAAATTGAACATTTTCAGTGAAAATGGGAGAGAGAACAACCTGAGCATCCAATCTGAAGAGGACGGAGCACCAGCGCCATGAGCAAAGACAACCACAGGCGAGGACGACGATTTGTCGTTTGTGCCTTCACTCTTTGTCTTGCGCCTTCTCTTTGTTGGCGGTGAAGAATCCATAATTTGTGTTCAAGAAATAAAGATTCAATGTTCAGAAATCTTTCCCCTTTTCGAAACCCTAAAAATCAGAATCATTCACCGAAAATTGATTTACTTCACGCTAGTTGCTGGTGAAATATCAGCACAGCAGACACATCTTCGCGCCATTTGTTGGTCGTGCGGGTAGCACGTGCAAGTAAATGGGCCTTTTCGGCCTTATTGGGCTGCATATAGCTGTTTTGAGCTCAATGTTCACTCTCTTTTGGGTAATCTCCTTTTGAGGTTAAACTAATGAGCGTGCACTTCACTCGCCGCGGGTTAGATCAGAAAAATTTAACACAATAAAATGAACACGAAAGTGTTTTTTTTATATTAAGATAAAAAAATATAACATGCATGGTTTCTTGGTTTTTTAAGAATGTTTATTGGATGTTTTATGATTGAAATAGGTAAAAAAAATAGATGTTTTAAGTAAAAAACTTGAAGGTATAATTATAGCCACAATAATAATAATTAAAATCTAGATCGGCAAATGACATATTATTTATCATAGTAAGTGGTGTGTTATTTACCTATTAAAAAAAAATAGCCATTTTGAGAGAAAAAAAATAGCAAGCCCAGGTGCACATGCATGGGCTTAAGCCCACAAGCTTGAGTTTTTTTATTATATATTTTTATTTTTTTAATTAATGTTTTCTTTATAATTACACGTTGGTTTTCTTTATTGTTTACATTTCTACTCTGATATTTATTTTTTTTATTTTTAATTTTTACTTTTGGCTAATTTATAACAAATTTATTTGTTTTCAATCTAGTTGTTCAATTTGAATTTGTTGTATAATATTTTTTTATTTTTATTTTTATTTTTTTTATTTCTAATTTTATTATTGTTTATTTTGTAAAAGTCTTATTAGTTTTTATATATAAAAAAAGCATTGATACTAAGATCTATTAGTAAATCAACTTTTTAAGTTTGTTTTTTAATTAATATCCCTTTTATGTCATTTTTCCTAGCTTATTTAGCTTCTTTTCTTTAAAATAAAGATTATTTTTTTAATTATATTAGATGTTTTTAATTTTTCATGAGGTTAATATGATTCATTTATAATTTTTTATATTTAATATAAATTAAATTTATTTTTATAAATTTAAATTATTTTTTTTTATGGTATTTTTAATATGTGCAATCTTACACAAAATTTTAATATATAATAGAATTTTTGTGTTTGTTAATTTCTATTACATATTGATTTTAATAAACAAAATCATTAAAGTGTAAATGACTCTTGTTGCTTTATTAAATATTTTAATTTATACTTATCTTTTAATTTTTGTAATTTTATTTTTATTTATTGTTAATTTTATTTTCTATCGAATTATTCTGATTTCATAATCTATGAAGCATGGAAAACATGTAATCTTGATATATCTCATGTCCAGGTCATGTATTCCGTGTGTTAACCCATCTTTGACTATAATAATATTTTTTTCATTTGCTTTTTTATTATTGTTACCACATTTTTTATAGTATTATCAAATCAATTAAAATTTAACTTTGATTATGGAGTTTATCTTATGAATTGATTGGACATATTGTATCAAATCAATTGATTCATTGTACCATATCAATACTGGTATGTTGAGTATTTTACCACACCAACTATCTAATAATTTTATGACATGGTTATAAGAACTGTTCTAGATCATGAAGTGTCCCAAGCTAGAGGTTTGACTAGTGAACTTAATTCAACCCAAAACTATATTATTTAAAAATTTATTTAAGAGGCAGGGAGGAAAGTTTACACCCTTAACGGAGAGGTTAGATAGCTAGGTAAAGGAGAAGCACACATTTGCTAACGGCTTCCAGCAGGGTGATTCAAGACCGAGAGACTTCGAAGCCCAAAATGATCGAGGGGCACCTGGCCATTGAAGAAGTAAAGAACTGGAGTAAGAATTGAAGCCGGGAAGAGACTGCAACGCCAAAGCAAATTTACCAAACATGTGATAGCAGAGCATCATATGACTGATGGATCAGCTGGTTTCTTTCTCGAACTTGGCTGAAAGGTGGAACCATTTTAAAGCATGTTTGCTGTTCCTTAATAACCTCAACTGGACAGAGGGAGACCCCACCCCTTTAGCTACCTTACAGGTGAATTGCATAAACTGTCCTGTCCCATCCAGCATACATTACAGGAGCCTGTCGACCTTTCTGCCACTCAAATTTTGTTTGCATGTTGCAGTGGAACAAATATAATTTTAATGGACATGATGCAGGAAGGACACCTTCGAGTCTTCAGTACAAACACATGGAAACCCCGTACCAGGTAAAATCATCCATCAAAATTAACTATGAAGTTCTAATCACAAGTACTTAAAATAAGCTTCTCCAGCGTTCATTTTGATATCATTAATCTTCCAAAACTTAATACATAGATTCCAATACTTTCAAAACTACTCGGTCATCATTAATGAAGAAATCCCATCTAACTAATGAGGAAACAGGATTGTTAAGATAACACCATGATGCTACATATTTATCTCCCTAGTGTTCACCAGCATTATTATATGCATGATTTTGTTCTTTGAGATAAGTAATCCCAACCTCCATGTATACAGATGAGTTTGTATATAGAAACTCATGGGACACCAAATTTACTGCAGGTCTTTCCTGCATGGTGGATACCCTACCTTGTAACTCCTTGATAATTAACTAGGAAGCTCTTGATTCTTCTCCACAACTCTCACCCCACTAGCAGATCTAAGCACACTGGCCTGTTTTGAATAATAAGAAAAAAAGGACAAAAATAAGGCGTGTATCTTGGACAGATACTGATTAAACAAAATGCATGTTGCATAAATGGTCACCTGATCTTCGGTGATTTCTACTGCAAAGCCATCAACAATGACCAAAGATATTGTCTTCTCGTAGCTGCCATGCTCAAGGGTGTTTGCTAATAACTCATCATGCTTCCTGCTTAGATACATATCAAGCTCACAAGCCCCTCTCTTTGTCCTATTATACACAAACAAGAAGAACATTGATCTTAGCTAGCTAGCCAGAGATCCAAAGAACAATACAGTGCACGCATAATCAAAGAGATAAAGATATCTTAATTAGTAACATTAACATTTTCTAAGTAATGACTAATAATTTAGATCGCTGACCGGTCAGCTCGAAGGCGCTCGTATTCAGGATCATAGTTCATGAAAACAAAGTATCTCTCACTTTTTGTACTCCCCATTGCCTCTGCTTTCTTTTATCATACAATGCCCTTCAGTTCCATATGGTAGCTATTTATAAAGAGTTTCAGTCTACTCTGGGGTCAAAAGAGAGGCTCGTCGATTTCTGATTGTCAAGAGAAAATATTTCTCCAGAGAAGGATAAAATGGGAGTGGTGGTGATTTCTCAAGTCTTTTTATCCAGCAGTAACTTTATTCTTATTATTATTTTATTAAAGTTGAATGATTCAATAGGGTTTGAAAACCTGAATTTCCAACGTGCCCCTACCTGCTCTGGTGCTAGATAATGCAAATGCTTAATTAACATTTTGATTATGGAAGCACCATCATTTGACTCCCATTTGAAGTTCCCACCTTGGTAGCAGTAACAAAAAAGAAAGAATTTGGTGTTTAATCAGACTGAGAAAACACACCTAATCGCACTAGATATCTAACTGTAAGGAGGATGCAGGAAAAGTAATACAGCGTGGCATGAGTGCCTTCCAAATTGTTGTTTCAGGGCAAATGTAGGAATTTGGTTGATACTCACGACAAGTACGAACCTTTAACTTATTTAGTTGTCTAAAGTTGACTCACTACAGCTGCCTTTTGGCATTTGGCACTCAGTGCATGTACGGTGACTTTTGTTTTTAAAATTTATTTTTAACATTATTTTTTGGCTTTTTAGAAATAAGTAATTTTGATGGAACAATTAATCTTGTCCTTTATTTATCAACTTTTATATTTATATATTTGGGAGCAAAGATTGGTCCAGCAGTCAACAACCGATCGATATCATCTAGTCAAGCAAATATTCTCCATCACATGGGAACCCACTACACATATCAAAATACATCATGCCACTTCTCAAGCCTAATAATGCCCTTTCTTTGAAGCACATAGATAGTGTTTTTTTCTAATCAATCCACTGGCACATAGCATCAGCATAAGATCCACACATTTCTGCATACCGAATCACAACTTTCCCACTCTCAAGCCCGGCCTTTTCAATGAAAGCATGCACCCGGCTGCCCACAGAAACTCTCAAACTGTGACGGTATTTGGTATATTGGAAAAGGATCGTATGTACAGGATATGATAGAGTAATCTTACTTGTTTTGGTTCTTAATTATTGTGCATATACAAGAGACAAAACAAGAAGATAGTTTTCCTCGTCGGTCTAACCCTTGTTCAACTTATTCCTCACCTGTTCATCAGACATAATATTCTGAAAGGTTTCTCTATTCCTGATCAGTAGATCCCCATCTTGGATATTTATTGCAAATGATTAAGCTAGAGATATTGAAGATGAGATGCAACACAGATTGTGTTTTATTTTTTCCATACGTACTCGTAGGAATGAAATCTTGATGCGGGCTGGTCGGTTTTGAACAGTTCAGAAATTAATACATAGGCGGAGGACATGCAGTTACAGGAACCACATGAGATTGGCATGCCGTTTTGTACAATGAGGATAAGGATCGGTCTGAACTTCTGAGTGTTTGTTATGAATGACTGCAAGAAAACTCCAATATCGAATCAATTTGAACCACATGGGTTGCAGAAGTACATTTATAGCGCCATCATACCGAGTTGGATAGATCTGCATTTACCATTCCAGCTATTGCTTTTACCGATTACGGAACAGAAGTTGAATACCACAAAGTTAAGGGGTAAAATTCACAATAAAAAGTAATTTACCTATAGTTTTGATTTCATCAATTTCAATTCTACAAGTCTTAAACAATTTCCAATCCAGTCACGGGTTGATAAATAGCCATGGAAGCCAATAATGGGCCCATTTTTTGTAATTTTAAATTTTCCGGTTTCTTAAGAGTGCTTCTCGTGGGAAATTACAAGAGTTCAAGAGGGAAAGAAGAGGGAAAAATAAGAAAAACTGAAAGAAAAGTAGAAGAGATGCTTTCAGCCAACTATTTGATGACCATTGATTACGTTGACACTTTTTGAAAAGATTCAAGGGTGTTGACGTTGAGAAAAGAGAGCCTGTAAAGACAGAGGTGAAACCTTGCTAGTATCTTCAACCCTCTTTGAACCTTTCTTGCCAAAACACAAAAAGAAATGTTCTTAAATATCATGATGAACTTCCCATGACCTCTGTTCCAATGGAATTTGAATGGATCGTGTCCCCTTGAAACCAACATTTTTAAGAGTGATTCACGTACTACTCTTTATTTTCCCACACGACAAATCTTATCCTCCAAGAGTGCTCATTATGCTGTTCCCACTATAAGATGCGGGTCGCCAGGCCTTTAACATATGCCTGCGATTAATGGTGTCCAAATTATTGTTGTTGTTTAGGAATTACTTGGTATCGTGGCCTGTGATACGCTTCAGGCCGGGAAGATAAAAAACAACCTTTAAAAAAGAATATCAAGATGTCACAACTCACAAGGGTGTTTTAAAAAGTAAGAAAAAATCTTGGTTTAGATCATATAACCCATTGTATACGAGTAAGTTTGTTTTACACACACACAGACACAGAGAGGGAGGTAACAACATCAGATGGATTGAGAACAAAGAAGAAGAAGAGTCATTATGATAAATTAAAAAAAAAACAGTTATTAAAAGAAAAATAAAAACAAGAAAGATTAGAAAATAAAAAAAATAATACAAGTCAATCCAAGAACAAGAGAGAGAGAGAGAAGTAACAACATCAGATGGATTGAGAACGAAGAAGAAAAGGAGTCATTATGATACATTAAAAAAAGCAGTTATTAAAAGAAAAATAAAAACAAGAAAGATTAGAAAATAAAAAAATAATACAAGCCAATCCAATAACAAGAGAGAGAGAGAGAGAAGTAACAACATCATATGGATTGAGAACCAAGAAGAAAATGAGTCATTATGATAAATTAAAAAAAAACAGTTATTAAAAGAAAAATAAAAACAAGAAAGATTAGGAAATAAAAAAAATAATACAAGTCAATCCAAAAACATCTTTAAATTAAAAACAAATTAAAAAAAATACAAGCTCCATCTCCCAACAAATTAAATATAAAAAAGTTAATTTGAAAAAACAAATCAATTAACAAAAAGAAAAAAGCAATCTAGCAAACTCGGGTTAACTTATGAAGTCTCAAGACTCGGATGGTATGGATAGGACAACACAATAAAAGACAAGTCAAAAAAAATTAGAAGACAAATGCAAAACAAAAAAATTACAACTGGGTTTAAGTGCGCTGTCTAGATCCAAACACGCTGGGCTCAGGTGTGGCAATCCCAGCCCACGGGGGTGAAAGCGGGTCTTGGCATGCTTATGGGATCCAAATATGCTAAGCTTTGAAAGTATTGAAAGTGAGAAATGGATCCAAGTACACTACCTGGACTCAAGCATGTTGGGCTTGGGTCGCACTCCTAAGGCCAAGCACATTAGGCTCCGGCATGGAAGCCTGAGCCCACTAGGGTGTTGGGCGTATGCCTAGCAGGGCGTGCACCTTGTATGGGCTCGGGCTTCTTGCCCAAGCTCATGCCCTATAGAGAGTTGGGCTCGAGTTATCACACCTAAATCGATTTTTTTTAGGCTTACTGCTGTATTTTGAGCTCTGGATAGTAAGCTCAAGCCCAAATAATATTTTTATTGCATCTATTTTTTGAGATTTTTTTTTTGTTTATTTTTAAAGGGTTTTTTTGGGTACCTTTTATTTTATTTGAGGCATCTTAGTTTGTCTCGTCTATACTTGTATGCAGTGCAGCTAGATTCATGGATTCTCGGTGTCACTGAATCCCTCATGGGGTGGCAATTAAAAGGGCCATTACGAGGGTGCAAGGGCCAAGAGCGACTAGGACCTGAGGAGGATCAAGTCCTCAAGTGATCGACTAGATGTCGCTGAAAGGCATGAGAATATGAATGAACCACGAGGCATAACGGGACATGCTAAAAGCCCAGTAATTGGGCTTTCCAAGACTTTTGTAGAAGGCCTAAGCCTGGTCGTGCACTTTTTTTAATTGGAAAATGAACCTGGTCCTGCATATCCAAGTTTCATTTTCTTTGTCTGGCCCAGTTAATCCAATTGGAAACTTGGAGCCCACCAAATTATACCGTGTAAGACCCGGTTCAAAACAGGTATACAAGCAGAGGTTAAGATTTAAATTATACCGTGTAAGACCCGGTTGAAAGCCTGGAAAGTAGTTCCATGAAAGGTGGTTCCCACCTTCACCATCATGCCAGGTGGACTTGTTGAAAATGTACCATCTTAACGCGTTCCTGCTTTTTACTCCCCTGATTGACGTCGGTTTGCCCTACTTTTTTCACATCCTTGAGTTTACAATATAATCCCCACCTCTTCATAAGATGTGTTTGAGAACGCAGTAAATTGTGTTTTTTTTAATTTTATTTTTTTTAATAAAAAATTATTTTTTATAATTTTAAATTGTTTTGATGTGTTAATTTTAAAAATAATTTTTAAAAAATAAAAAATATTATTTTAATATATTTCTAAATAAAAAATACTTTAAAATATAATCATTAACGCAATTCAAATGAAATTTGCTATGGATTTTTACCATCACTAATCCTCCCTCACCTAGAGAGGTGCGTGGATGACGTTCAAATTGTTTTTCTTATTTTATTTTATTGAAAGTATTTTTCTACCATAAATGAGAAGCTATAATTGTTATAATTCAAACATTACTTCACTTAATACACTTAATACGCAACCGTTAAACTAGACTTATTTATGTGTTTTTTTTTTTTATATTTGATTCATTCCTCAAGTTATTTGGTAGCTAAAGTTGATGGGACAGATTTTTATTTTTATTTTTACAAACAAGAGCTTTTATTTTTATTTTTATTTTTATTACAAGAAAACACACACATTGGTGTAAAAAAGGCAAGTTTTCCACATGTATATTAAGTTTTAGATAGTTGTTGATTATAATAAATATACGAAACACGCTTGAAATATTATTTATATTCAAGCAAATATGGTAAAATGCCGGCCCTTATGAATACATTTTATATATATATATATATATAAAAGAAGAGTGATATCATTTTCCTTGAGAAGGTAAGCAAATGTGGACATTTATACAAAAATAGACTTATTAATTCCATCATTCTTTCATTAAAACTCTTTTTTTCAATTAAGCACTTTCAAGTTATGTTTTTGTGTTTGTGTTATGCACTTATGTATGTTCTAATCTATTTTTTCAAAGGGTTTTTTATGTTTTGTTATGATTCTCGAACTTTGTTTAAAGACTAATTTTACAAAATTAGGCTATTATTTCTTCTTGAAAAAGTCATAAAAATCGATGGAAAAAAAATTATTGGTTCACTGGGTTTCAGTGACCAAAAACTTTTATTTTGATATTAATGTATTTTAAATTAAAAGAATAACTAAATGGAGTTGATTTCTACCTTTAATGACACCAGAAAAAATATATTGGACATTGGAATTTTTTTAAAATTTGATATGATTTTAAGTTTTTATGCCAATTAAAATGTGTTTTGTTATTGAAAATAAGTTTTTCAAGTTCATATGATTTGTTTTACATATGACTGGTTTGTTAACTACATTCTCTCACTATTCTCAAATCAAATATTTAGTATGCATTTAATATTATGATGTGTGTTTGTTTTTTAATTAAAAATATTTCAAAATATTTTTTTATTTTTAGCATATGCACATTAAAAACATCTAAAAATACATATTAAAACATCAATTCGATGCTTTTTTCATATAAAAAGCAATTTAAAAAGCAAATTATAATACAAAAACAAGTACTCACGAGACTATTTGGTATTATAGTAATTTATACTTTTTTCCCAACCATAGAAAATAAATCATATGGTTAGCCAAATAGTTTATGCTTTATGCATCAAACCCTACAAATAATTACATTTCGAACATTTAGTTTGTAGAAGATAAAATAATCTATGTTTCATTTGTTTTAAATAAAAAAATCTATTTTATATTAATTTTAACTATACATATATTTTTTTAAATATAATATTTTAAATTTACAATATCAAAAATACATTTAGAATGGTTAAATTTGCTTATCACGCTCCATGGTACAAATGTAATTGACCAAAAGAAAAGACTCACCTTAGCACGCACATCAACGATAACCATAGTCACAACACTCTACAAATTTCTCCTACACGCAAGTCTTCCTTAATTATTGACTCTTACCATTTTCTAAATAATAATAATCTTTTTGTTTAAGGGAGTATTTGACATATTTAGTTTCAACTGATTTTTGTTAAATTTTTGTTAAATAATTTTATATTCTAATATCAAAAATAAATTTTAAAAATTAAAAAAATATTATTTTAATATATATTTTTAAAAAACTCTATAAAATGAAAAGGAATTCCCACCGATTAAACAAAAACCCGATCAAAACGCTTATCCTTTATTTCCACCGAGCGCGTGCTTTGTGTCCCGTCTTGCCTGCTGCCCGTTTCTTTC
>Ga0325414_1001747_pt1 | contig 21455 bp, 14 predicted proteins | sample PopdelMetagenome_8_FD_206183 | JGI IMG/M metagenome (GOLD analysis project Ga0325414, IMG submission 206183) | Populus deltoides microbial communities from Bellville, Georgia, United States - Leaf-PdKOR-R3 | ecosystem: Host-associated > Plants > Phyllosphere > Phylloplane/Leaf | place: USA... | reverse complement strand
ATTGAGTTGATTGAGAATTTGACTTCATAATTTATTTTGATTTACTTTTTATAGGGTTATTAAGATCTGATAACTTAGATCATAGATTTGAAAAATTAACTCTGCTTGATCAAGATTGATATAATAAGTTGTTTTCTTAATATTTTTTTAAAAAAATATTCTATCTTGAATTTGTTTTTAGTCAAATTATATTTTTATTAATCATTTAGATTGTTTTTAGATCAAATTCATCAAATTAACTGAATCATATAGAATCAAGCTCCATACAATTTAATTTTTTTCTATTAAAAAAGACATCTTGTTTATGTTTTTTTTTTTAAATAACCCAACTCACACTATAATACATGCCAATAATTTAGTTCTGCACTATTTCTAAATGTATACCTTAGTCATGCTGAGTTGTAATATATATATATATATATATATATATATATATATATAAACTTATGGGAAAAATGTTATGCATTTATTGTGGACATAGACTCATTGTACTATGGACCACACTATAGACATAATTTTTGTTTTTGAATTTTATCATTTAATATGTTGATTAGAAATTAGATTTTATAATTTATTTTAATTTTTTTTTACATAGTTATCATAATCTCATAACTTAGATACAATTTTGATTGGTTAATCGGATTGACTTGGATCATTTTTTGAAGTGTTTTTTTAAATTTTATTCCTCAGCATTGAGTTGATTGAGAATTTGACTTCATAATTTATTTTGATTTACTTTTTATAGGGTTATTAAGATCTGATAACTTAGATCATAGATTTGAAAAATTAACTCTGCTTGATCAAGGTTGATATAATAAGTTGTTTTCTTAATATTTTTTTTAAAAAATATTCTATCTTGAATTTGTTTTTAGTCAAATTATATTTTTATTAATCATTTAGATTGTTTTTAGATCAAATTCATCAAATTAACTGAATCATATAGAATGAAGCTCCATACAATTTAATTTTTTTCTATTAAAAAAGACATCTTGTTTATGTTTTTTTTTAAATAATCCAACTCACACTATAATACATGCCAATAATTTAGTTCTTCACTATTTCTAAATGTATACCTTAGTCATGCTGAGTTGTAATATATATATATATATATATATATAAACTTATGGGAAAAATATTATGCATTTATTGTGGACATAGACTCATTGTACTATGGACCACACTATAGACATAGAGTATTTAGTCCAAATATTATGCAATTAAAGCTAGTGGGTTCACCTTTGACCCGTGACACATTGGTGAGATGACCTGCAAGCAATGAATAGTGATAGTTTGGCTGTAGAGCTTCCATAAAGAATTTATTTTTATCTGGGTTGTTAGGTTCTCTTGCCCACCAAAACCCAATAGTGTTGGGTCTTGCAGCCAACAGGACCCTATAATATTAGGTCCTGCTGGACAACCAGACCTAATAGCCATTTGAAATAAGAGAATAAAAGCTTTTAAAAAATATCATCTATTAGTTATAAGAACAATCTTCATATGAAATATTAAAAAAAAAAAGTTCCTTACCTTAAAAGATATAACCGAATATCTCTTTTAATTGTCTTCAAAGAAGAAAGATGAAAATAAAACTTCATTCTCTTCTTTATAATATGAAATTTCTTTTTTCTATGTTAAATTAGTTGTCACCCCCCCGATCCCTTACTTAACACCATTCAGTACCTGTAATAAATTCCCAAATATTTCCAATTTGATATTTTTCATCTTTAAATTTTTTTCTTTTATTTTATTTAAATTTTTTTCCTAGTGTATAGAAAAATAAATTGATGGAACTTTTTTATTTTATACAAAAGTTGGGTAATGATAATTATTTTTCATTTGAGATTGGGTTGAATTTTCTTATTAAAACATGTTTGTTTTAGTGTTTTAAAAATGTTTTAAAAAAAATTTGATAAGTTTTTATTTTTTTCTTTACTTTAAATTTTTTTAATTTATTTGTATTATTTTGAAGTGATAATATAAAATATCAGTTTAAAAAAAAAACTATCTCAATATATATTGTTTTAAAATAACAATGTTTTTGGACTTGGCTTCGACAGCTAGACCAAATGTTTGGGTCTGGTTGCGGAGCCAGAACACAATCTTAGGTCTGGCGACCGAGCCGGATCTAATAGAATTGGGTCTCGCCTTGTAGGCAGACCCAACTTTTGTTTTCTAGTCAAAAAGTGTCATTGGGTAGTTAGGTCCTGCTGGGCAGCCAGATCCAATAGTGTTGGGTCTTGCTGTCAGTCGGACCCAATACTTTAAATTTTTTTTCTTTTCTCCTATTTAATTTATTTTTCATACGATAAAGACTAAATAAGTTAATGAGACTTTTTTCATATTGTACAAAAGTTAGGTGATGATAATTTTTTTTCTTTGAGGTTGGGTTGAATTTCCTTACTAAAGCATGTTTGTCTTTGCATTTCAAAAATGTTTTAAAAAAATTTTGAAATTTTTTTATTTTTTTCTTTAATTCAAATTAATATTTTTTGATGTTTTTGTATTATTTTGATATGGTGATACAAAATATCAATTTTAAAAAATAAAAAAAATATTATATCAATATATTTTTTAAAAAATATATTTTTAAAAATAACCGTTGCATGATAATATAATAACTAGTATAGTGGCCCGCGCTCCGCAGCGGGTCAATAACAATTTTTTTTAGATGTAAAAATGCTTGAGTTGGGTTAAAAGCACGAAACGTATTAGCGCCATCACCATCTTCAAATAAAGTATTTTCTACAATAGCACCATGAATACCATAATATAGCAATGCTCAATACATCGACAACTAATTTCTTTCCCTGTAATGTTTTTTTAAGATATTTACAATTTTATGTTTTTTCCTTTTTTGTTCTCTTATTTTTTTTTTCATACTATAAAGACAATAAATAAATTGATGAGACTTTTGTTTTATAATGTATAAAAGTTGGGTGATGATTTTTTTTTTCATTTAAGGTTGGGTTGAATTTAATTATTACAGCATGTTTGTTTTTGCATTTTAAAAATTTTAAAAAAAATTGAAAATGTTTTATTGTTTTTCTTTACTTCAAATTAATATTTTTTTCCTCTTGAATTTTTTTTTTCTTATGTAATTTTTTTCATACGGAAAAGAGAATAAATTGATTGAACTTTTTTTATATTGTACAAAAGTTAGGTGATGATATTTTTTTTTTCATTTGAGGTTGAGTTAAATTTCCTTATTAAAACATGTTTGTTTCTGTGTTTCAAATATACTATAAAAAAATTTAATTTTTTTATTTTTTTCTTTAATTCAAATTAATATTTTTTTGAATTTTTTGTATTATTTTGATGTGATTGAAAACGGTGTAGGTCCCTGAAATTATACCTTTTGGTCCACCTACCCAGCAGGTTTTAATACCTTTAGGTCTGTTGCTTAACAAAACCCAATAGCATTGGGTCAGGCTGCCAGCCCAACCCAAAAACTATTGGAAGAAAATTTGGGTTCGACTGCCTAGCCTGACCCACTAGCTTTGGGTTGGGCTGCCCAGCATGATCCAATGTTATTGGATCCAGCTGCCCTGCAGGCCCAACGCTATTGGATATGGCTGCATAGCAGGACACACTAGCTTTGTATTCGGCTTCCCACCAAGACCCAAAAGCTTTTGGAAGAAAACTTGGGTCTGTTTTTGACACGACCAAAAGATTGATGTCTTCTTTCAAGTGCAGGAGTGTCGAACTAATAAATAACTCGACAAGACCAGAGTCGAACCACAGGGAGGTTAACTATATAAATTATAAATAATATTAATACAACAACAACAACAACAACAACAACAATCAATCAAATCCAAAATGAAGCCCAAGATGTGAAGCTCATGCCGAGTTGAGCGAGCAAGCGCATTTGACTTAAGTCAAAAGGCCACTTCGCCTAAGGTTTCTTTTGTCTAAAAGCTTTGGAGCCTTACAAACTTAACTTCCCAATACATAAGTTACAAGAAAATCTTGTATTCTTTTAATATTGAAATATAGGGTTTTGGGTTTTACAAAACATGTCAACCAAAGATTCCTAAAAATTAATTTCTCATTCACCCATAATTGTTTTTAATTATGTTAATGTTTCATATGAAAATATTTTTGTTAAATAATAATTTCTAATAAAGTTTTAATTCTAAAAATAAGTGTTCAACTTTTTAATTTAGCCTTAAAATTGTCCATTAACAATGATTTTAAGCAAATTTTCTAACATTTATTTTTACGTTCAGGAAGTACTAGTATAAAAATTGATTTAATGAAATTATACCAGGATGATGGGATATCTCCAATAACAACTTTTTTTTCAAATGTAAAAAAAAAAAAAAGTATAGAGAATATTTTAAGTGTCTTGGGTCTAACAGTCAAACCAGATTCAAGAGCCTTGGGTCTGGCGGCTGATCCAGACCCCGAATAGCCTTGGGTCTGGCTGTAAATAATTACTCAATAACATTGGGTTTGACGGCAAAATCAATCCTAAGAGCTTTGGTTTTGGGTCCTGTTGGGCGGCCGGACCCTATAGCGTTAGGTCATGTTGGGCTGCCGGACCAAACAATATTGGGTCCAACTAACCCAAGTTTTTTTTCAAAAGCTATTGGGTCCTGGTGGGAAGCCGGACCCAAATCTATTTGGTCTCGCTGGGAAAACGGACCCAAGTTTTCTTCCAAAAGCTATGAGGTCCTGGTAGGAAGTCGGACCTAAAGCTAGTGGGTCTTATTGGGCAACCAGACCCAAAGATATTAGGTCCTGTTGGGCAGCCGCACTCAATAGCCTTTTGGCCTGTAAGGCAGCCTGACCTAATAGCATTAGGTCATGCTGGGCAGCCGGGCCAAATACTATTGGGTCATTCTAGGTAGTTGGGCCCAAAGCTATTGGGTCTTATAGGGTGACCAGAGCTAATAACGTTGGGTCTTGTAGGGTGGCCATACACAATAGTGTTGGGTCATGTAGGGCCGCTGGACCAAATTTTATTAGGTGCTACTAGACAGTCCGACCCAAAACTATTGGGTCTTGCTAGGAAAACTGATTAGTACTTAAAAGTGCATTTTTATCAACGTTTTATATCATCATTTTGCACTTGAAGTATCAATAACTCCTTAACTAAAGCATGTTTTATAATCACAAGTCTGATACGATAAGATACCTTTAATTTATGGTAAATGTTCATCTTAAATGCAGGCCTATCACATAAATCAAAAGATTGATTGATGATTTGAACTACTGAAATTGAGAAGACAAAGAGAGGGTTAAGCTTAGAAAAGAGATGCTGGTTCAGTCCAAAATGAAACACTATTCAGTCATTGGGTCATATCTGGAGCTGTAGATCTTGGATTTCAATTTGGTTTACATGGCTAGAAAGCTAAGACATAGGCCTAAAACATTTCTGCTGTTTGGAAGTCCAATTCTTAGCAACAACGGAGAAGTCAGAATCTGTCCTGCAGCCCAGACACTGTTCAGTGTTAAGCCCATATCTCGAGTTCTAGAAGTCCAATGCACCAATTTTTTTTTTTTTGGAAAGCTAAGACAATTTCATAGAACTTTCATGATTTAAATCTGTTCAAATTATGACGTTATCAATTACGTTTTGTTCAGATAAGAAGATAAGGATTGTCACAGAGTCAAGATGTGGCCACCCACTCAACAATGATATAAGGATTAAATAATGATAAAAAAATTGTCAAGGTTAGAGGATCCACTAATGGTATTTCGAACAAATATAGTATAAACTCTTATTACTCAACTGGAAACCACATACAAAGGAGGTTCCAATCGAATTATAAATTGTTAACATGATTACATTAGTTATTTTATTCAAGTAATGCTAATACTTGTAAATGTTGTCAAACATTCATGATTATAATTTATGTTAACAACAAATCAAGTTCCTTTCATAGCACAGGTGTCGGTTATACCATACGGTTTGGGCTATGAAAGTGCCAAGTATTTGTTGTACCAAGGGTTATACAACATAAATCTAGATTAACCATTTAACATGCAAAGTATTAAAAGTGAACAAGAAAACAAATATAAAACATGTTAGTATTAAACATTAAAGTTCATGTTGAGTTTACACTATCCTTATCCTTATGGATCTATTTTGATAACCATAGCTTGAGGTTTAAGGCAACTATGTTTATTTATTCATTATAATATTCATCATCTTTTGTCTTACATCAACTATGCATTTAATGGTCTATTTTAGTAACCTTAACTTGTATTATACATCAACCATACACTCATCGATTCATTTTGATAATCATAGATCACATTTTACATTATCTATAATCATTAATTTGTTTAATAAACTTAACTTGTTCTTTAAGAAATTCATTGTAGCCAACTTAACTTCATATTATAGCCCCCACAATTGCAGCTAGCTTTTCACATCTCATTCCCCTCACAACTATCTGACTATTTCAATCATCTATTTGTCCCCGTCATGAAGGCATATTCATTTTCATATCATTTTCCTGCCTTGTAGGTTTATTTCCACTTAATATCATTAACCTGCCTCAAAAGAATAATTTATATGATACCATTTTCCCACCCTGAAGGTATTTTCCAACCCCAAAGATATTATTTATTTGAGATCAATTTTTTTTATAATGAGCACTTGTATATAGATAACTTGCATTCTAATATTTACACTAATAACTTGAAAAATCAAAGGGGTAGAAGCTCTTGTTATGCGTGTGCTCTTGAGAAAGCAAGTTCCACTCCACACGTTTCTCCTACAAATCCCAAATTATAACAAATTGACATCTTTTTTGGCCAAAAACATATATTTGTTCATTTAGCAACCAATTTAGCCTCAACAAATAAGTACATAAGTTACAATAAACATTTGCACAATCTTAGCTTATTTTAGCCATTACAAGCATACACATAATCAATCCATTCTTTAACAATAACATAAAAACATTTGACCATTCATACCTCCACACCCATACACCTTTGGCTCTTTATTTCCATAAATGTTTTAGCAAATATCAACAATATCACACACATACTTTTTAGCCATCAATCCATTAACACGCATACACACTATTTGGTTGAACAATCCATAACACACACATAATCTTTTGGCCATTATATCTCACACTTACATACATTCATGACTATTATAACAGTCTATAAGTACATGCATTTATAGCTATCATAGCAGCCCATAATTTCACATTTTTAGGGTTGTCATAATAGCCTTTAATCATACATATTCTTAGTTATTGTAATAACTTACATTCACCTATATAAATACTGTCATGGTATCCCTTAAACTATCTACTTTTCCTGCCATAATAGCCCTAAATTACACACATAACATTGCCCAAATCAGCCCAAACTCACATATTTTTGTGCTGCTATAACAACCTTGAATTACACATATAATGCTCCCAAATTAGCCTAATATCACATACTTTTATGCTGCTAGACCTTTATTATGCACATAACGCTACCCAAATCAGCCCAAACTTGCACTCTTTTGTACTAATATAACAACACCCAATCTTCACACATTTAGGCTATCATAACAACCTATAAATACTCAATCCATGGTTGTCATTCCAACAACATTTGACCAAGGAGAAGGAGACAACATACAACACATTTACTCACTAACATTCAATGTCTAAACATTTCATCATCTATTTTTATAATCCGTTTTATTGTCTAAGCTTATTGTTACCTAATTTTCACAATCCAATTTAATGACCAAAGTTTTTACATATTAATCATGCCCAAGTAATTAAATATCTCACATCATTTCTTCTCAATCTTTTATGAAAAGTTTAGTAGTCAATACATAGATCCCTTTTATGACATATAGTTAATTACCATTAAAATTGTCAAACTTCAATTTAATAAGTCTATTTTTCTTCACACAATTTATCAAACACCTACTATGTATTTAAAATAAATCATCTTTTACATAAGGACATATATATACTTCATCTTTTTTAAAACATAACAATTATGTTTTACTCATCATAATCAATTTATAATCATTCCCACCATGAATCCACACATCATAGGTCATTTCACAATGATTTTAATCCCAATTATACATTTAATTCATAATTATATTATATAGTTAACATAAATTCCAGCACTAATTATACATACATATTCTTCCAAAACACACCAATAAAAATTTCATACATCATAACTCAATTCATAATAACTATAATCATAATTACCTATTAAATGTATCATCAAAACTTATAATTTACAAAAACAAATCATCTCTAATTTGAACTATCATGGCCTACCATCCAAGGGTTTTGAAATTCATTCTTGGCCTCATATACTTTGCTAATCATATTATTCATACCATCCTAGCAGAAAAATATCTAAGAATTCAATCTAATTTAACATTTCCATCATTTAATTCCAACTACATACAACACCAATAACCTAGCATATATATATTTTTTTCATCTTTGAACTTAAAGGATAGAAATGAAATCAAAGGAATTTAATGCTTCTTACCACTCATAAACAACTCAAATTTGATGGGTCTTTTGATTAGAGTCCAAAAAGAAAACTTTAACTTGTTTCCCCTTTTTCCACCTCTCCTCCATTTTGAAGAACTCTCTTTCACTAACTACCCTAATCTTTCAATTTATCTCTAATCTCACAAGGAAATCATAAGGATTTAATAAAGTTAATATGAAGTGTTATATCATAATGCCGAAAACAAAAGTAGGATTATTTATATTCAAAATTCAATAGCATGTTATCATGAAAAAAAAAGAATGCATCATACTTGGTTTTATAAAACTAAAAACAAAGCTTTTAGGTTGAATGATATCCCTTTCTTCGCTTCCATAAAAATGGTTCTCCTCGTTAAATGAAAGAAATCTAGAAAAACTTGGAAACTAAACAATATCAAGGTTGTTAACTCTATTTTAGCTTTTTATCATATCTTTTCTTCACTTTTACCCCTTGGTAAGGATTTCTAACCTATTTATATGCTAACTGCTGGGTTCTTAAAGGTCTTTTAATGCTTAGGCAAAAAATCTAGCTTAAAATCTCCATCAATCTTATCTTAAAATTGTGCAATGTTTTATGACTTGATAGCTTGTAATTGTAGTATCTTGGTTTGATTAAGGCTAGGTAATTGTGATAATAAAATGAGATTGTATACATCATGATAGTAATTGGTATGTTGAAGAACAAGAATGATAAGTTTTTTATTTTATGGGAGGATCAATTAGAGATAAAATTCGGTTCTAAAAATTTCATGAGAAGCACTGAAAATCAAAATTTTTAGCGTGTTTTCTATTTCTAGGAGAAGAAGATGCATAAAAGGTTTGAAACAATGCGGTTTGAAAAGATTTCAATTAAAAACTAGAATTTCTCTGCGTTTCCATTGTAGTCCTTGGCCTTTTAAATTTTGAATTTTGATATGAACCCATGATCACGTAGTCATGTAACCCACATACAAAAAAGACAAATCCTAGAAATCCAAAGAATTAGATTTGATAGAGTGTGACACAAAGATTACCTGAATCAAAGTACTAACACTATTAGAATGAGCCCTTACCAAACAAACACAAATTTGCAAACAAAAATTATAATTAAGACACCACAAGGCCAATTATATCTTGATAAATCAAATTTGTTCTTTATCCCAGCAAAGAGAAAAGTATTGCATCACATAAAATATAAAGTTATTCAAAATATTATGGTTGCTGAATTTTACATTAAAGAAAATAATATATAATTCTTCTAAATAACTTGAGAGAGAAGAAATTCATACAAGGAGATGATTTAGGTAATTTTAGGTATCATGATAGGGTAGATATGAGTTTAGGTAACACTAAGATGAAAATATCTTTATGTTAAAGGAAAAATGATCCCTATATGTATTTAAAGTGAGAGAAGAAGATGAAGCTCATACTTGATTGTCATAACTATTTGGAGGGTAAGAAGGTTAAGCTTGTCGTAAATGAGTTACAAAATATCTATTATGTGGTGGGATCAACTTGTGTTAAGTCATAGAAGGAATCATGAGAGGTTTGTTGAGACTTGGGAGGAGATGAAGGCTATTATGAGGAAATGATTTATCCATACTCATTATTATAAGGAATTGTACCAAAAGTTGCAGTGTTTGAGCTAAGGCACAAAGACTGTTGATAAGTACCATAAGAAGATGAAGATCGCGATGGTTTGGGCTAATATAGTGGAGGATATATAGGTCACTATAACAAGGTTCTTGAATGGTCTGAATCACGAGATAATGAATATTATGGAGTTTCAAAACTTTATAGAGTTAAGGGATGTGGTGCATATAGAAATGAAAATGGAGAGACAACTCAAGCGTAAGGGTAGTTCATGGCCAAGCCAATGGGTTCTTTATCACCTTGAAAATCTAATTGGAAGGTTAATATGGGATAACCGAGATTCTAAAAAAGAAGAAGGACACCTTCACTGATAGTAAAGGTAAAGTTAAAACTCTTACATCTTATAATTATGACATAAACTATTTTTATTGGTTAGGAGTTGCCCATGTTGCTTCACAGTGTCCAAATGTATTTTTCCATATAGAATTAAAAGTTCAGGTCAATTACAGTTCAATAAGGTCTTGTTATACAGGTCAGCAAATGCAATACAAATTTTGTTACTTGTTACTTTTTGAGATATGGACTTTTTATTTAGAGATGAATTATTTTCTCATAATCCAAGGATATTCAACAACTTATTTTTTGGAGTTTCCTAGTTCTATAAGGTTCTTTAATAGATAACAATATATTTTTCAAGTGTGGTAAGGATTCCTTAATATTCAAAAATCATTTTCTTACAAGGATTACTTATTTGTCCTAGCTACATAAGGACAAGAGCACTAAAGCATTTAATGGCATATCACTTTTGGGATGGATCATTTATTTATGTTAATCTGAATTATTTAAAGGTTTAATTTGTTGTTTTATTTCATTATTTGGATAGTTACATTTACTTTTGTGAGGGGAAGCTACGAGGGCTAATCTTGGCTTGGTGGCTGGCATTGATTACTACCATAGGTATAAGGAAAGGCATTGATGTGGTGGTTTGGGTGGATGGTGTGAAAATGGATGATGAAGCCATGAAGGTCCAAAGAAGTTGAAGGGGCTGTTAGCTGAAGAGAGGGAAAACAATAGCTCAACAACTACAGTTATAGTGGTCTTTCATGGATATTTATGATGGTTATTATTACTCCTATGCTGGCATTGTGGGGAAGGAAAGATGAAGGTCACGGGTTGAGGTAGGTGTCTATGAGTTGGCTGTGACTTGTGGAAGAATGGAGGCTAAGATGTGTGCTTATTTGTGGGGGGAATAATGGCAGAGGGCTCATGGATAGAGAAGCTATTAACTTGGAGTGTGAAGGAGCTACTGAGATTGAAAATGGTGGCATTGGGTGCATTGGAATGGTGGCGGTTAGGTTAAGATGTAAGTGTGGGTTAATGTCTTTTACTTTGTGAGTGATAGCTGGATATAAAGATTGTGGCTAGGGTTTTTTTTTTTTTTTTTGTCTAGGGAGAGAATGTAGGAACAACTTTTTATTTGTTTTTTTTCCTTCCTTTGTTTTCTAGTATTACCCTCTTTTTTTTGTAATATTACCACCTATTTATAGGTGGAAAATTTTGTCTTCTTCCTCAATTGTTTGGTCCCCAAGCAACTAAAAAACACTTTGATCCCTCATTTTCTTCCTTTGTATTTTGGTCCCTTTGTTCAAATATTTTTTTTATTTATTATTTTTCTAATTAGAAAAAATAAGGGGTCAAATTTTAGATTTTGACAATTATCCCCCTCTTTATAATGCTTACGACATAAAGTCTTGTAAGATACTTTAGATAGTAAGCTTATAAAGAAAGAAAGATGAAAAGGATGTGGACTTACCACATCAAAAAAAGGTCAATCCTTCTAAAATTTTGAGATACTCATAGATACCTCAAAGAATGACTAGTCTTTAATGAAAGTTTTAGCAGTATGTGCTTGAAAGTGCACTTGGAAGAAAATTGATAGGGCTTGATGGCGTACTCTTTGGTATGTAAGGACTAGAAAATGCACTTGGAAGGAAATAGATAGGGCTTGCTAGCGCACTACTTGGTAGTTGAGGGCTCAAAGGCACACTTAAAGAGAAAAGATAGGGCTTATAGGTGCACTAAAAAAAAATGATAGGGCTTAAAGGCACATTATCTAGGATATGAGGTTTCAAATATGCACTCAAGAGAAAATGATACGACCCAAAGACGCACTATCTATGAGGCGAGGGCTCAAAGGAAAAATATAGGGTTTGCTCATACATTATCTAAGAGGCGAGAGCTCAAAGATGCACTTAAAAAAGAAAAGATAAGGCTTGCAGGTGCACTATCTCATATGTGAGGGCTAAAAAATGCACTCAGAAAGGAAAATGATAGAATTTGTAAAGAAAAAAATGATCTTTGTGAAAAACTAAAAGATGTTTTGAAATGGTATAATTGTACTAGACGACCTTCCAATTGGTAAAATTCAAAGATTTTTTAAATAGTCAAATTATCATGGGTGACTTGCCATGGTGAAGAATACAAGGATTTTTTTTTCAAATGGTCTCATTGTAATAGGTGACATGTCCAAATGAAAAATACAATTTTTTTTTAAATAATCAAATTGTCACGGATGACCTGCCCAGGTGAAAATACAAAGATTTTTCCAAATGGTCTCATTGTAATGGGTGACCTTTCCGAATGGAAAAATATAAAGATTATTTAAAATGATCTCATTATGATGAGCGATCTACCTAGGTTAAAAATACAAAGATTTTTTAAATGGTTAAATTTTCATGGGCGACCTGTCTAAGTGAAAAACAACTTACCTGATGAGAGGATTTGGCTAGAGATGTCTTAATTGCATGGTTGAGTCTAAAACTTCTTGATGGTAGAGTGAAGACTTCGTGATTGCATGGTTGATTTTCTTATGACAGGGTTGAATAGAGATTTCCTTTCCTAATTTTTCCATGCTAGACTTCTTGTTATTTGTTGCGAGCTTTACTAGGCTTATAACCTTAATGGGTCTTCTTTTTTAGAGTCTTGCTAGACTGAACGCTTCTTTTGTTAAAACCTTGTTGGGTCTTTAATCGTTGGGAACCTTGTTGGCTTAGAACCTTGGTGAGTCTTTTTTTATGGAGTCTTATTGGCCTTTTTCTTTATCACAACCTTGATGGGTTTTTAATCACTAGGAGCCCTACTAGACTCAAAACCTTGCTAGGCCCTTTTGTTGGACTCTTTCTTTATCAAAAACCTTGGTGGGTTTTTAATTGCTGAGAGCTTTGCTAGCCTCAAAGTCTTGCCAACAGGTCCTTTTTGCCGGTGTCTTGTTGGACTCTTTCTTGCTAAACCTTGGTGGGTTTAGAATTATCTTGAGCCTTGTTGGGCTTTGGAACTTTATTGGATTCCTTATATGTTGAACCCTTGTTAGGCTTTGAAAATCATATCGAGCCTTACTTGGCTTAGAACCTTGTTAGGTTTTTGTTCGTTGGAGCTTGGTTAAACATATTAAGGATTATTTCTTATGAAATTCCTTTAAAAACATTATGCAATGATTTGGATTAAATGACATGCATGCATCCTTACCTAGTTGGAAATATAGGCCCCCTTTTACTATAAATCATCCTCTAATTGGTATAAAGGTTTGATGTTATCGATCTGACTCTTTGGTTGCTCAACTTAAATCTTCATCCCCCTCCGACTTTGCCTATATGTTTAATTACCTCTTCATTATAACATCCCACTTGAGTTTTTCGCATGTGATCAATTGTACTTGATTGCCTCTTTGTTGCACAACTTGGGTCTTTGGGCAATAAATGAAGCTCTACTTAATTGATCACTTTTAACTAACAAACATGATGTTGCCTTTCTGGTTGGATGGTGCCTTTAATCATGGAAGTCTTACACCATTGACCACTTATTTTGATAGAGAAGTGGTGCTCTATTACTCTCATTTTCTGAAGGATTTCATCAAATGATTTGTTGTCAATGACTGTTGTAAATTGCCTCCAACTAATGTATTCATATGATAATATTTTTCAGGTATCATGCCATCCTTCAAAGGGTAAACCAAATTCTTAGATATAAAGATGTCCCTTAAATGTAGCATTACTCTCAACCGTTGATGGAGTTCATCAAATCATAAATTGTCCTTGACCAACATTATCCTCAACTAATCTAGTTGTGCTTATTCTCTTACCTGTCATTTAGAGGAATTTATCATCGCCAAATTTTGTTCATAGTTTTGATGGATTTTACAGAATCATCATTTGATCATGTGCTTCTTTTACCCCTAGCTGATCTATATATTGTTTGTTATCCTTCTAAGGATTTACTGCATTGCCTTCTAGCAAGGACCTTGCAAACTCGGTCAATGACATTTTTTATTTGAAAACCATTTTCTTGTTTTGGAATCAATTTGTAAATTTCAAGGATCATACTCATTCAAATCCAATTGTTGCAATTAAATCATGATATGTAATTTTGAAAGTTTTTTCTTTTGAAAGGACTTTGCAAACTCGGTCAATGTCCTTTTTTATTTGAAAACCACTTTCTTGTTTTGGAATCAACTTGTAAATTTTAGCACCTATTTTATTAGCATGAATAATAATGAATAGCTTTGTTCGCAATGTCATGATTCTTGTGAAAATGTTCTTTCACTTTTTGAGAACATCGTTTATTGGTCCAGATTGCTTGCTTGTTTAATTAGAAAAGACTTTTAAAGACACGTAATCATCTATGAAAGAAAAAGATTTGTAGGCTCAAAGAGTGTTTCAAGGTTTTAAAGATTTAAGATCATTGTCATTTTATCTTTTGATTTTTTTTCTTTCATATTTCTTTGATATGCCATTTTAATTGCTTTGGAGGGCATCTTTATTTTGTTTTGACCTTGACTTTGTTATTTTATTATTATTATTTAGGAATACCCCCCAACATTTGAATTTTTTGGGCTCTTTGGCTTTTTCATAACCTCTCTCTGGTTCTGATCTTTAAATTTTTGTTTGCCCTCCAGTGTAGAGTGCGATCATAGTCAGGATACACCTTTAACTTTTGGAATTCTCATTTGTTCTCTAGTGTGGGATGTGATCCTAGTCAGGGTTTTTACAAAGAAAATCTTATTCAAGCTTAAATTGGGACCACGAGTGATATATTTTAAAATATAAAGGGATAACAAAAATGGCATTTCATCATTTCAAACACAAGCGGTTAGAACCAATATATTTTGTCCTCCTTCAATATAATTGTTCAGAACTTTTGTACAAGGACTTATGTTCTTCTGAATTAATAACTAGCCAATCGAACTACATGTGATTATGGATACAACTAAATTATGACCTAGGAGACATGAGGTGTGAGCTTTTTGTGTATTTTTTATTTTTCATGTCTTAGTTCAAAATTGTTTGGTCACCTCAAAATGAGAATTCATTCGATAACACACCTTGGGTTCAATCATTTCTACCATTATAATTATCCAATCATGGACAACAATATAATTCCAAGTTATTACTTTCACAAAAACATCTTTTGATTTTAAAAAAAAAAACAAAGAGACTAAAAAGACATGTTTCATTAAAAGATATGATGCAATTCTAACACCAAAATGCAGAATAGCAAGGTTTGACAAATACCACAATCTTTAATAGGTTGAAATCCCTAGTCACATCTATATCTTGTTAGTGTTTACCAACCACTTATTATGCTCATGACGATCCAGTGACAATGTGGTGAATGACATTATCCTTCACAAACTCAACTTGTCCCTTACTTCCCAGCTTTCAGACTTGATACCTTAAATTCTTGTAGCTTTTGATTGAATGGTTGAGGATCCTATCATGATATTCACACTTCTCATTTTGATTGTACCACCTAGGGAATGATGATTTATAGGATCTAATAAAACTGGGGTAATATATCCAGTGTTCAAGAGATGTTGGTAAAATACCTTTGAGTAGTAAAGGTAAAATCTTTGGTAGTGGCATTTGAGCAGCCGATGATACAATGAGATCTAATCAAACCAGATTCTCAATCTAAGACCCATTCCCCAACCATTCCCCAACTCGGATTCTATCATGATTTTAGAGTTCACAATTCCTACTTTGATAGCTTGTTCAATCCTTTCAGCCACAACCACTAGGTTGGTTAGTAAAGTGCTAGGTTGCACTTCCAATCAAGAACTCAAAGTAAGGCATTTTAAAAGTGTTGGTAAATAAACTAGCCATCTTATTTTCTAGAAGATGAGGATCTATCTGAGTAGCTACCCCAAACTACCTCTAGGCGTATTCCCGAATATATTCTCTATCACCTATTTCCATATCTTACAGGCTAAATCTGTCTGGAGCGATGTTTATGTTGTACTCATATTGCTTAATCAAAGCATCCATGAGATCTTTCCACTTCCAGAATTTAATGTTGTATAGCCTCATACATCAACCTAATGTTGCCCCCCTCAAATTGTCATGAAAGAAATGCATCAGTAATTTTTCATCATGCATTACTTTTATCATCATGTTGCAATAAAACTTTGGATAAGTGATAGGAAATTAAATTCCAGTGTACTATATGAACTCGGGTATGTGAAATTTATTTGGTACAATCACATTCGGGGCTAGACACATCTCGACAGCTTTAACATGATCATACAAGTCCACTCATTTAATAGGCCTTACCTTAGCTTCTAACGTTGTTATTTTATCATGATCAATGTCTTTAGATGATTTTTATCTTATGGGATTCATTGGCGAATGTATCCATAACTACTAGGATCAATACAGGTATTATTGATTGCACAAATAATGTATTACATTAGGGTTCCTTACTCTGTCCACCCATCCTTTCTTCAGGTTGGATTGTTGCGGAAGTCACGGGCTGATTAAACATGCATTCACCAAAGGTATTCTTGAGTGTTTGCTCAAGCAAGCTAATGAGGCAAGCCATATTAACCTTTATGGAATCTAGCTTCTCTTAGAAATGGACATCATAATGAGAGCGTTCTTCATCTTTTATGTTTTTTTTATTGGAGTCAGATGTTGTTAACTTTGTAGATTTGAGCTTTTTAGGGACCTATATTCCAACTTGTCATATGCTCATATGACTTCTAAACCTCAAAGGATAAATGCATGTATGCTTATAGATGCAAGTGTATGTACACATGCATCAAATATGAATTAAATTGTTCAAAGGGGAACCCATGACTTCTTTGTTGAATACAGGCAAAAATTCATAATCTAATGAATCTAAAAAGATATTTTCCAAATCCTCATCTCAGTTAAATTCCATACACATTGGAGAGTACAAAACAAAACGATGGGTTTGAGCCCCTTTCATTAAAAAAGACAAAATGGTTTTTATATATGGTAAATTATTGCACGTGTTCATAAAAGGTTATGGTCTTAACTTAGAAAGATCTTGTGGAGTTCAGGATTATTGATCAGGTTTTCCTTAATGCAAAATGAATTATTAAGGAGTCTATATCTTAAGGTCAATTATAAGTCACTACATGAAGGATAAGCTTTCTACTTTGTCTCAAAAGGGTCTATGACCTGCTCAGTGACCACTTTTCGTGAAGGCAATAGCGAATGGTTGGGGCATAGTATGACTACCGTTACCATGCAAACACTCAGCTCATAGTTGGATGTTTTATAAATCTGAACCCCGACTGAAAGTTATAAGGCAGACCACTACTCCTCACCTAACATAGAATTGAGTTTATTCACAAAATTAAAATGCATGAAGGCATTAATTCATACTTAGTGTACCTATACATGAGCAATGTGCAAAAAAATACATGCTAAAATTAAATTGAACAAACCAACAAAAATAAACAATCAAACAAAAAAAGTTTAGTCCGACTAGACAAGTTCCCAATGGAGTTGCCATCTTGTCATTACATGAAAAACATCGAATGATGGAGCTACCTCCTAGAAATGTGGGGTGTTTGGGTTTAATTATAAAGTTATGATTAGAGGGAGTCGCTACCTAGTATTATGATCACTAGAAAACTTATGGTTTGTGAGAGTCTGGGTAAAGGGACTAATTGTGCAAGGGGAAGATACATCACCTCCAATGTACCTTACTTATGATAAGCTGCATTATTTATTGATTTTTATTCTAAGTTGTATTTTTATCTGTTGTTTTTGTCTAAAGTTCAAGGCAGATCTCCCTTCGTGAGGAAATCTCTATTTTATTAGGTTAAATTTTAACCGTTCTATGACCCAAAATTTAGCATGCGCTTATTTCCTAGATACAATTGATTCATAACATTTATTGCTATCAATTCATTTAATCTAATACTGTAAGCATGCATTACAATGTGAAGTTCATACCCTAAGTATTAATTAAACAAATTAGTCTTTGTGGTATTTATAAAATTTTGATCAAATCTTAATGGATAATCATAAACTAGTTATAATAGCCATTTTGTAATTTTAAAACATGATAAAAATGCATTTGTTTTTAGGAAATATGCAAGAAACATTTTATAATTTGGTTGTATGTGACTAAAACATTTGGTTAATTATATTTCTTTTATATTTTTTTCTATTCATATATTTCTTTTTTCTCTTATTGTTTTATCATTCATTTAACAAAAAATAAAAGGTAATAAAAAGAAAACACAACTCTCCCTCCATTATATTTTACTCACACACCCTATAATTACAGGTTTACAAATAATAAAAATTTAATATAATTTCAAACACATTAAAAATTTAAAATTTATGAAATGGTCCTTCTAAAGCTTGGAAACAGGTTGGAGAGATTGTTGGAAACTTAGGAACCACACTAGAAAGCTTCCAAAGTGGCAGAGAAGTGGCAGCGCGTGGGTTTGGGGTGGCTTCCTTTCTTTTTCCTCTCAGTGTTGACAGTGAGTGTCAACAACACCTAAAAAAAAAGAAACCTACACACAAAGCAGTTTATTTTATCCACAAATCTACTTTTCTCTTTTACTCTTCATACAAATATATCAAACTGGAACTAGGCTTCGTTGTTGGTGGTGGAGGCTGCTGGTTCATGCCGATGTGAAGAGGACATACTAGGGGTTGTTGAAAGCAGGTGTTGTACGATGGAAGCCGAGATTAAAAAAAAGAGCTGCTGGAGGCACTGACTTTAATGGCGGCCAATAATGGGTATGTTGGTTTTGGTTGCCATTGTGTTGAGGGGAGTAACTGCTTCCATAGAGAATAAGGGTGTTGACTAAATGGGTGGCGGAAGCTAAGAGAGAGGGTTGTCGTTTTGGTTGAAAATGAAAAGAGGCAGTAGCGGTATCGGGAAACCATAGAGGTTGATCTCGGCTTGGTTGCTAACGTTGATTATAGTTGGAGGGGGTAGCTTTGGGTATGAGGGAAGGCATTGATGTGGTGGATGGTGCGAAAAATGAAAGATGAAGTTATAATGGTCCAAATGAGCTGAAGGGGCTATCGATTGAAGAGAAGGAAAGCGATGCCTCAGCTGCTACAATAATGATGGTTCGTCATAAATGTTTGTGATGGTTACTGCTGCTCTTCTGCTGACATTTTGGATAAAGAAAGATGAAGGTCACAGGTTGAAGCTGTTATGAGTGTGTTGGTAGTGACTTATGGAAGAATTAAGGCTAAGGTTGATGCTTATTTGTGGCGGAAAAATGGGAGAGGGATCAAGGTTATTAAAGCTATAAAGTTGGCGTGTGAGGGAGCTACTAGTGTTGAAAATGGTGGCTTTGGGTGCACTAGAATGGTGGCGATTAGGTTAAGATGTAAATGTGGGTCAATGTCTTCTACTTTGTGAGTGACGATTGGTTGTAAAGATTGGGGCTAGGTTTTTTTCTTTTTCTTTTTCTTTTTGTCTAGGAAGAGAATGTGGAAACAATTTTTTTTTTCTTTTCTTTTCAGGCCTCTCCCCTTTTTTTTGTGTAAGATTACCACCTATTTATAGGTGGAAATTTTTTTTTTTTCAATTGCTTGGTCCCTAAACAACAATAAAAATCTTTGGTCCCTCATTTTTTTCCTTTATATTTTGGTCACTTTGTTCAAATATTTTTATTTCTTATTTGTCTTATTTTTTATTTTTTGAAAAAGGCTTGAAAAAAGACAATGTTAACTTGATGAAAAAAATCAACAATTTTAAAAGTGGCATGTTAAAAGCTGAAAAGAAATTTGAAGTAGTAGTAGTGAAAGTAACAACAACAACAACAATACTTATTAATAATAGTATTAATAGTAATGATAATGATAATGATGATGATAATGACAATAATAATTATCACTAGGGATTGAGTTTCACTTTTTTCCATATATGGTAGTGGTAGTTGTAGAAATAATAGTAGTAGTTGTTGTAGTGGTGGTAGTAGTAGTAGTAGTACTAGTAGTATTAGTAATGGTAGTGGTGGTGGTAGTTATAGCAATAACAATAATAATAATAATAATAATAATAATAATAATATTGTTTATTAGTAGTGGTGGTGGTCATAATAATATTGATAAATCATCATTTAGTGTTCGGCTTTTTTAGGGATTGAGTTTCATTGTTTTTCCATGTATAGTACTCCCAATATAATGTCCTAGGTTACGAGTTTGAAAAGTTGATGTGGTCCAACATCCTTTTTTTTCTTTGCCTTATTGTTTTTTTTATTTCATTGTTCAACATTAATTTTTGAAATAAAAAAAGGCTTTGTGGTTTTTTTAATTTTTTTTATCAGATTAACCTAATTTGATAGCTTAGACCGTGGGTTTTATAAGGTAACACGAGTTAGCTAGCATCCTATTACACAGCTTACATCTCTATCACGCTACCTTAGATTGACTTGTTTTTTTTTTATCCAATTACATACTTCTAAAGAGTTTTTATCAAGTTATTGTGGTGTTTTTTGTGTGTTTTCTATTGTTGTTAATTTTTTTATCTTTTAATAAAAATAAAATCAATTCATTAAGCCCTATCAAGATATAATTTGAGTCATTTATTATAATTTTTTTTTATTTAAGACGTCCTCGCAACGTCTGAAACATTATTTTTTCCCATATAAAAATACGGTTCCATTTTTTCCCATATAAAAATACGGATCCATGCATAGCATGGAACATATCTAGTTTCACCTATATTCTTTGAAATGACATGTTCATCCCTCACAATGAGAGTTTGTGGGAATGTTATAATTCGTGATGTCACCGTCATTAAAATATTATGTGATTCAAATGAAAAGAGTTATGTATGAAAAAACTATTAAACAATATTATCATGTTAAATAAACAAAGGAAGTGAGTTCAATTTGAAAATATTTTTACGTAAAGACGCATATGCATGCTATTTTGGATATCGCTTATAGGTCTTCAAGACCAAATAATATAGATTAATGTATTTTCAGCACTTGTTTTCGGCTTGAATTTATTTAACTTAAGCTTATAATTGTTAGTAAATTATGAGTTGGCTTTAGAGCACACACACATTATAATATTTCGCGCATTTTCTACAAGTAAAATATGT
>Ga0325414_1001746_pt1 | contig 21457 bp, 16 predicted proteins | sample PopdelMetagenome_8_FD_206183 | JGI IMG/M metagenome (GOLD analysis project Ga0325414, IMG submission 206183) | Populus deltoides microbial communities from Bellville, Georgia, United States - Leaf-PdKOR-R3 | ecosystem: Host-associated > Plants > Phyllosphere > Phylloplane/Leaf | place: USA... | reverse complement strand
TGTTTACCAGCTAGGTCATGTAATGTTGATGATAATATTCTTATTTTTATTTTGTAGTTATATGCCTATATGGAATATCATTGATGCAAGATGGGAACTTCAACTTCACAGACCTTTACATGCAACAATATATTATTTGAATTCTCATTATCATTATAATTCTAATTTTAAAGTTAATGCCAACATTAAAATTGGATTATATCAATGCTTAAAAAGGATGGTGCCCGATGCAAGGGAAAGGTGTAAAATTGACTTGCAACTTGATTCATTCAAGGATGCAAGTGGGTTGTTCGGTATTGAGGTTGCCAAGATAACAAGGGATAAAAAGACTCCAGCTAAATGGTGGGATTCTTATGGGGATGAATGTCCAGAGCTACAAAAATTTGCAATTCGAGTTCTAAGCTTAACTTGTAGTTCATCTGGATGCGAGTGAAATTGGAGTGCATTTGAGATGGTAAGTTTTTTCCTTTTTAATTTTAATGTTTTTATATTTTATAAGAATCTTACATGGTATTAATTTGAATTGCTTATATAGGTTCATATAAAACGAAGAAATCGTTTGCACCAGAAAAAAATAAATGACTTGGTATTTGTAATGTGCAATCTGAAATTAAATGATAACCAAGTCAAAAAGCAAGCTAATGATTTTGGTGAAGTTTTTGATCATCTCTCATCTGATGATGATTGGATAACCGAGGGAAAGAAACATGATGGTTCATCCAACTTTGATTTGCTTGATGTCATTGATAGTGTAACACGAAGGAAAAACGGTAAAGAAGATGAAAGTGATGATGAAGAAAATCTTAATAATGTTGGGATGGAGTGTCATGGAACTGAAGATGATTTAGAGATTCAGAATGATGTCAATCCAGATAATTCAAGGAGATTGGTGTTAAATATTGTTGACAATATTGGTGTTGGTCTTGGTACTAGTAGTAGCAGTATTAATCCTTTAGATGATAATGATTTTGATGACTGTTTTAGGAATAATGATGGAGACAAAGACAATGAGGGTGTGTTTAGTTTACATGACACACCTACAGACTGTTTGTTTTAGGTGTGTTAACTTTTAGTTATTGAAATACTATAGACATGTATGAATTTTTATTTGAATTATGTATTTTAAGATGCTTGGATATTTGTATTGTTTATTTTACTTTTATTTGAATTATATATTTTAAAATGTTTGGATATTTGTATTGTTTAAAATATTTTACTTACAATTTTATGATTTTAGTTAAAATACTTGCGATTTTACAATTTTTAGTTAAAAAATTTTACTTCTGATTTTACTATTCGAGTTTACGAGTCGAGTTTATATTGTATGTTCCGTGTCGTGTCAAAAAAGTGTTTTTGACAACCTTGACTGCTACAATGGGTTTGGTGCATTGGTCACATTTATTTAAGGAAGATGCTATATAAGAGGATCTAGATGAGATGAGCTTAGTAGGCAAGGAGGAAAAATTATTACAACACATGATTTATGATGAGAAAGGGAGAGGTGGAAGTTGCACGTGGGCTAAAAAGAAGATTGCAAGATTGCCACATGACGTGAAGAAAGAGTAGTAAAATTGTACTATTGAATAAGTAGTTAAGACTAAGAAGAGGTCTTAAAAAAAAAAACCAACCCAAAAGGTCTTGAAAAATTAATAGAACAAAGAAACGAACGAAAGAAAGAAAGAAACTAACTTTATGAATGACAAATATGAAAGAAAAACAACCTGCAAGAATTTCATATCAACAAGTATGGCGAAGATCATTTTTATTTTTATTTCAGTTAAATTACTCATTGGCTAATAACAAATGGCTATACTCTCCCTTACTATAATAGTTATAGCTCGGAAGCAACAATCATTTTCATTTGACTTTATTACCCTAAAAGAAGGGATTAAGGAAGAAATAGGCATCTTGGCACTAATAGTACCTGTTGAGCTTCCCTTGCATTATTCATTAACAAGTATAAAAGGGGTATGTTTTATGTGGCAGCAAAGGAAACATGGCCATAATTGTTGCTCTTGCCATTTTAAGTCTAACATCATTGCTACTGCCACCTGTAGCAGTAGTCCTACTATTACTAGTTATTTGATATCTACCTTCTCAGCCACTAACTATTTTAGGCATATAAGGTCATATCCAGTAATTTGAAGAAGATAATGATGGTATGTATTATGAAGTAAGGTATTTCTTATTAAATTTTGTTAATTTTATTCGGTGGAAGAAATCCAAGGAAACCCTTTTGCTTTGAAGAACTTGTTCTTTTCAGCCTATTTTATTAACATTAATCCTGATTATAAGATCTGATATAAATTATTTTCTCCTGTTAAATTGATTTCTCAAGCTACCATCCTTTAATGGAGACCAAAGGAAAGGATTTTCAATGTAATCTTGCTGTAATAAGAAATTTAAGACAAAAGTCAAAAAATCAAACTTAAAAAGAAAAACGAAGACAAAGCTTAAAAGACTAAAAAAAAATCACTTGATAATTTTATTTTAAAAATATCATGTTAATATTAAAAAAGATATTTTTTAAATATATAAAAAAATATTTATTTCAAATCTTTGGAAAAAAAAGGAAAAAAATTTCAAAAACATAAAAATGAGCTAAAGAAAAGAAGCCAAATATTTAGGCTTGAATGACTAAGCGCTCACCCCATTAAGAGATATAAGCCTCACTCATAATCATGCAAAGCCAGGATCGCCTGCCTAGACCTTTTTTTTATTATTTTTTTTTTACTAAAGGAGTGGACAACACATCATCCACTCTTTTTTTTTTATTAAGTAGGCGACAAGTCATTTTTGGTGGCAAGCCCATAATTTGCATGCCATTGTGATGCTTGAAAAATTAAGGAGGAGCTTTTGCTCTAAAATTTATTTTTTAATTAATTTTCACCCAAAAACACTATAGAAACCTATATAAACAACCAAACAACTCCAAAACACCACAAAATCACTAAAAAAAATAAAATTCAATTGAATCCATAAAATTAAAACAAAAAATCGATCTAACTTCCCCACCATGTTTAGAGAAAAAACCCACCTCCAATGAATTTCTCACGTGAAGAGAAATCCATTAATACAAATATCTTTCTTTTTGGTGGTCAGAAGACCATAATAGAAGATCTGACTGTTAGATTAGACTTAAATTTTTATAGTAGGTTCTCAAGACCTAATTCCATAAGGAGCTAACTTCATCGATCATGTGCCATCTGGACCTCTTGAAATTAGACTTAAAAAATCATGTTTGAGCCAATTTTGTTATTTTTTCTTGATTTTTTTTGAATTTATTATTTTGTTTCGGATATTATGTGATTTTTCTTTATGCTTTCAGATTCTAATTTTGCTTCTTATTAGAGGTAGGGTTTCTAGCTTATTTAAAGAATTTGTAAACCTTTTTGAGAGGCAAACATTGTTAAACTTATTTTCAAAGAATAAAGTTGTGAATTTAGGGTTAATATCTGCAATACTTTTTACTCAAAAAAAATCTATCTTTTGTGATTGTTTATTATCTTTCTAGCTTCCTCCTGTATCATTTTTCCTCTTCCCGTCTAAGAGACTGAAAAATGAACAAAGTAAACTTTTGAACTAAAATAAAAATTCTAAAAATCTTGAGATTGACCATGAATCTTCTGTGTTTTATATGTTAGTTCTCTCACTCTCAATTGTCTCTCTAATTGAATTAAAAACTTTATCTCATAAAATTAGATTAAAAAAAATTAAGGACAGAATTAGAAAAAAGAAAAGAAAACGAAAAGAAGAAAAAGAGAGGGAGTGGAAAGGACCATAAAAAGGCCACTTCTTTGAGTCATGAAGGTAATGTAGCCTTTAAATGAAATGCGCACATGGATAAAAAGAAGCCAAAACAAAGAAAGTAAATCCAAAATGGCTTTGCTTTTGTGTACATATACAGTAGGAAAAGGCAACAAATTCAGGGACTTCTTCAGGTAAATAAAATAAGACCAACATTTGGTATGGATGGATTCCACACAAAATCTATCTACTTAAATAAACCCGTAATCTAATAATAATAATAATAATAATAATAATCAGTTGGCTAAAAAGAAATAAATATTTTGATAATTCTTGTCGAATATTTATTTTTATTTTTTTTATTTATGAGAATATACTGTTCTTATAAAAAGAAAAATGTGATATTTGCAAATTAAATAATAAAGAGAGGAGATCTGAAATAAAAAAATAAAAAAATAAAAAAAAATCCTCGAACCGCCATACGAAAAGAGAAAAGAAAAAGAAGGAAAGCAGAACAGCCAAAAGACCCGTCTTTTCCGGTGGGACCCACCACCACCACGACGAGTTAAAACACGAAACAGATCTCTCTCATCTCGCCTCCACCTCTTTATTTTTTCCCCCACACGAATACCAAACAAAGCCGAAAATCATAAACCCTCACTCCTCCTCCTCCTCCCCCCACACACTCTCTTAAACCCCTCCCTCTCTCTGTACCATCTATTCATTTCACTTTGAACACACAAAACAGAAGAAAACGCAGCCACATCGAACGGATTTGAAGCGAAACGCAGCCGTACTTACTAGCCCAGAACAACGGTAGTGAGCGACAGGCCGATGAAGCGAGCCAGGAGAAATAACAGGGTTACTGCAAATCTCTACGACATCCTCTCTTTTCCGTCTGCCGACGACTCCGTCTCCCCCGCTGTTCCCTTCAGGGACAACATCAAGGCTTTTTTGTCACGTCACGCGCGGGTCACCTTCCCCCCTTCACTGTTTCCCTCCTTGTTGACGTGGCAGATCTTGTTTCGCATAGGAGATCTGGTGCTCGACGGTCCGGATATCTCATCGGTCGTTCTGGCTCTCGATATTGTCGAGGAGGACGTTACCAGATCTTCTAGATCCGTGTATTGCAACCAGTGCCGAGTCGTTGGTGAGTCGGCTCACCACCCACCCGAGTCAGCAATGACATCACATTTAATTTATAATAAAATAAAAGAATAAACCCCATGCTGACTCAGATTTTACATTGTGGATAATAATAATGTGAACTAGTATTTGAAAGTTTGGATTCTAAAAAATGATTAAATAAATAAAGCAGACGTATCCTTAAGCATGCTAAATTCTTATTTATTTATCTTTTATTTTCCCTAAGGCTGGGGTGGACATCCCGTCTGCAAGAAACGGTACCATTTTATCATAAGAGCTAACAACAGCAGTCCTGCTGATGGATATCAGAGATCATGCAACAGATGCGGCAATCGGTGGTCGCACATATCATCAGAATCCAGGTAAAACTCACTGCTGGGTTGCCTAATCTCTTTATTGTGATCTTGAGATTGAAGCTGTTTTTGTGGTGGGTGTAGGTGCAAGGGGTGTGACACCGTGATTACCACAGATGATATTGAAGATTGGGTGTATTCTCAGTTCGAAGATAACACTCATCTACTTCACGGGGTTGTTCACTCCAATGGCTTTGGCCACCTGCTTTTGGTTAATGGAAGGGAAGGTGGTTCCAGTGTTTTGACTGGTTCTGATATCATGAACTTTTGGGATAGGCTGTGCGAGACTTTGGCAGTAAGGTTTGTACTCTTGTTGATCTATATAATTCACTGATTTGTGTATTTTGCTTTGCTGCTACCGTATGAGCACTTTTTGTCGCATCAGTCTCCACCCAATCATGAACTTTATTGAACCTTAATATTGGCTGGAGAAAAGAGTAGCTAAGTAGTTAATGCGAGCCTGTATATAGCTTTACAAACTAAAAAAAAAATGAAAAATGAAAAAAAAAACATATATCATGCCTATTTTTGAAAAGAGATGGTGGTTCAGGAATCCAACAATGAATATAGCCAAGGGTGCGCACCTTGAACTTGCAAACACTGCACTGCCATCCATGCAAGTCTTGCTTTACAGCTAAATGGCGCAATAAATTTGATACTGAACTATTGCTTTTGATATTTAAAGTATTTTTCTCAACTTTCATTGGTTTAATGAATCAGACCTGAGAGTTGTATTGTCTGAAGTAGCTTGTAAATTGTCCATTTCTGAAAACCTTACCAATAGCATACAAAGTTGATTATGCTTGTGCTTTCCAGAAGTTTTCAAGTAAGAATCACCAACCTTCGTAGCACTTGACGCCTCAATTTCATTTGGTGCACCACTGACCTGTTAGTAACATACATAATTAGCTAAACAATCAGCAAAGAGTTTGGGTTTAACAAATAACATGGTTAATTAACGGAGCACTTGAGTTCTCTAGTGGTGGCAGGACAAACAAATTTTAGATTAGATTTTTCACTACTGGTTACGATTGGAAGTGTCTAACTGTGTGTTAACTTCATTTGCTGTATAGGAAGGTATCTGTCATGGATGTGTCAAGAAAATATGGGATGGAGTACCGATTGCTCAATGCAATCACCGAGGGTCATTCATGGTATGGTGGTTGGGGTTATGAATTTGGATGTGGAAGCTTTGCAATAACATTAGATGCTTACAAGAAAGCAGTGGAAAGCATATCAAGTGTGCCCTTAGCCCCCCTATTATTCCGGGGGCGAGGACCACAAACTAGGCTACAAGCTCTCATTTCATTTTACCGATCATTGTCAGACTTGGAGCTTGTTACTATGAAGGACCTATTCTCCTTTTTGTCTAGTCTGATCCATGCAAGCAATGAGTCATTAGCATCCAAGGCAACACTCAAGAACTTAAAACCTGCTGCAAATATATTGTGTGCGTGGACACGGGATGATGTAGAACGTGTACAACAAGCAATGATCAGGGTACTGGCTGCGGCATCTGGCAAGACCAATTGGGTTACTAGGCATGCTCTTAAAGGTGTCATGTGTAAAACAGCATCTCCAGAGCTTCTTGATTACTGCCTTAAACACATGGGAGGGAAGTTGGCGGCTAGTGGCACAGTGGTTTGGGCACGATGCAATCCTAATTCCTTTGATATTGAATTCAGGTAGTTGATGCTAACACCAAACTGTTTCAGTTGTTTTTCACTCCAAATTTGCTAAATACATTACTCAATCTGTCATCTCTCTAATGTAACAGGCTAGAACCACCGAGTTTCAAACACAATGGAAATGGGCTTGACTCAAATCAGCCATCAAAAGAACATATCATAGGTGATCTGAAATTTTTATTTGATTCCCTGGTTCACCCCGAAACCATGGTAAACTACAGACCTCTAGTGACTAGGGAAGATGTGATTGACTCAGCAACCAAGCTTCTCGACTGCAAACAATTCATGAAGGACTACTGTAGACCAGATAAGCGGATGGTTGATAACCCTTTTGCCATTCGGCTTTGGTGCTATGTAGAGTTTTCAGAGCATCTAAAAGAAGACCCAACTATACCGCCAGAGTTAATTGTCCTGCCTTCAAATGCCACTGTTGCTGACCTAAAAACTGAAGCCACCAAAGCTTTTCAACAAGTATATGCCATGCTTAAGAGATTCGAAGCTCGTGAATTGGTAGACTATGGGCCTCTTGAGGATTCCATTACTATTAAGTTCCTGGTTGGACAAAGTGGAACTGTCCGAATTAAAGGGACATGCCCATCAAAATATGCACTTAGCCATTTCCGAATGGAGAAGGGACAGGAGAATTGGATAGTGGAATGCATGTGTGGAGCTAAGGATGATGATGGTGAGAGGATGTTAGCTTGTGATACCTGCGGTGTTTGGCAGCATACTAGGTGCGCTGGGATTGACAATTGTGATGAAATTCCTGAAAAGTTTGAGTGCATGAGATGTATCAACTCATACCTCAATAAATCTGAGAGGCATCTAAAAGAATTTTTCAATCCAAAACATCTACAAGCAGGGATGGGGCTGGAACCGATGGTGTCAGTGTCAGATGTGGACTACCTATGACATTTATTGTACCTTAAGCTGTACATATTACTTGTAAATCCCATGTACCGAGTATCTTTTTGTGGGGTTTTCTTGGAAAGCCTGTTCAGGATTTCTCCTCTCTTTTGACAAATGTAGTTCCTTGGTCTTTTTTATTTTGACCTTTATACAAGGATTATCAAAAGAAAAAAAAAGATGTGAAAGAAGTTATTTCTTTTTGCAATTGAAGCATTGATGGCTATATGTATATATATCAAAAGCATTGGAGATTAAGGGTATTAGAACTCATTACTATTAACTGGAATAGATTTCACTTACAAATTTGTGCACCTCATTCTCCTCTTGGATCATTTGCAGTTGTCCCTCAAGTTGGAATAAAATTTCATCTCATGATGAGATCGTTCTGTTCTGGTTGCAGAGGGATGCCAAACGGCCCTGCAGAGGTGAGTGTACTTTGTAACTACATCTTTGTACAGACCCAGAAATCTTTCCGCATCTTCAACTGTCAGTTCACCAGGTTCAGCTTCCATGTATGGATAATTTGATCTCCCTGGTGCAGTAAAGATGAATCAGATCAAATCAGATGGAAAGTTGCATCAGTCCCCCAAAAAAGAGGACCTCAACGCATGAAAAATAGGAAATTAGCAAGTACTGAACTAACAAGTCAAAACCAATGCCAGTTGGAAAGTTAGTACGATTGACTAAAAAGTCTACACATGTAAGCAACGATTTGGCAGTTCGTAATCTCACCATCTATATTTGTTTCCATGCAACGCATTCTTGTTGGGGGACCATGACCTGTCTGTGCTCGTAAAGCTTGTACTTGTGATACCTTGCTGTCCAAGCTAGCTGCTCGCACACTCTCCTCAAATTCAATTGCATCCAAAGAAAGAGATTTGGCATTTACCTCGACAATAAAGGACTTGGCTGAAGCAAGATTTGTGAAATAATAAGCTGATTCAAGAACACAGTTAACAAGATACTGGCATATATTTCCATTTGAGCATACCCTCACCACAGAATTGGAAAACCAAGCAAAGCCAACATTTTGACAACCAAGCAAAGCCAACATTTTGACAAAAGACAAGTGAGAGGAAAGAAAGAGAGGAGAAGATATAGAGATTTGCATGCAGAAAAGTCCACCACTTGATCAGACGGGCACATTAAAATTCACCAGGTACTTGGTTTAAAACTGCACAATCACCTCATAGTCCCTCAAGGCCTCACAGAAATCAAAATGACATCATCTATTGTTAATGAGAGAGCATCAGTTGCAAAGCAATTATATATTTGAAGCTCTTTCGGACTCAACCAGCTAAAAGAACTAATACAGTGTGCATTCATGACGCAGAATGCTTCAGGAATTTGATATACAAACTATTTAACACCCATCGAAGCTAGTTAATTCCAGAATCTTGGGCTCTACAATAGTGGGACACTAACTGGATAATTTTTACAAATTACCACCAGCTCCTTAGATGACTGAATAAGCCTCCTTATGATCATAGACACATTTTCCCACCACGATTTTTCCGAATAAACCCCCCTATGTCAACTAAGGGCATTAATTTAACTGGAATCTAAGTGCACATGTTGAGACAGGAGGCTAATTGAGAAATAATGTATTCAAAATGCTTCATTGCATTTCAGGAACTACGAGAATAATTCAAGTTATTATTTTCCAACAATAGTTTATCCTGATAGAAAAATGGCCTATTTGACATCTTATGTAAATGCCGGGGCCTGTGGCGGACATTTCTTAGCAAAAAATACAGGATGCTGCTTTAAACTATGCCTAAAAGTCTTGATACTTTTAATTTCCTTTACGCTGCTCTGTTTTATAACTACAAAACAATCTTGGAACTAGCAAACACCACATTAGTTTTATCGCTAGTGTTGAAGAAATTGAACCCATGACAATGCAAGAATATGAATGCTGATCATGAATCAGAGAATTCTTGCAGATTTATGCATTAAACTCATGGAACGCTAGTAATTTCTGTCCATCCATCAATATAAGATATGCCACCATAAAAAAAAGTAGTATTTTTCTACAAGTATTTAAATTAAAAACATATATACAAACAAAATATAACCAATTCTGCAAAAATCACAATTTCATAATATATTTATTCACCAATAGTTTGAGGTCATACATTCTTTCCAAAAATTTGGAACCAATTAAAAGTTCTTTGGAAAAAGAAATACCCTCATGACTGTAGGTGGTAGTTCAATTGAAAATTGTTAATTTTACTTATTCTTTAACAAACAGCAACATGCAGACAAAGATTCTGAATTTTAAGAATAGCTGAATCTCATATCTTCAGATTTTATTCGGAGGTTTACAGCTCCACCCATAAAATTTAACATGTAATTTATTTAACTTCATTTTTCTTTGTTTTATTTCCAGCATATAATAGCTATTTCTGTGTGTTCCTTGTATGGATACACCATGGCCTATCTTATTATTATTGTTAGTTTTAACCAAATCATGATTTGACGATGCTATAACAGACCTACATATTGTCATTAAAAAAATATTTATGAATTTTAAAACAATAAGGGTAATTTGAAAATCTTTTATAATTTCTGGAAAAAATGTTTAATCAATTCTATGTAAATAGATCACATTAGCGTATCAACGTAGGCTAGAAAAGATATTCAACCATGTATCTTTATGTGAAATAATAAATTATTACAAATTATGGTCATATTCTCTGGTATGGAAGCATGGGCTAATGTCACAAAAGAAGACAATTAAGACGTGGAAAAAAATTAGAATGCCAAACAATGATTGCAGTATGCTTTTTAGTCATCCAATTTTCTATTGACACATCAAAACACAGAAACGATAGTCCAAAACAGGCAAACAACAATAGAAAGAGTTGCTTATTACCAAGGAGATCTTGCCTTGATTGTAACATGTACAAGAACAGGAAGAAAGTCATTAGGTCCTCCTACTACTTGATTTTCTCACATTGATGAATTGAGCCGCAAATTGTTGATGATCATGCAACAACTCATAATACAGAGAAGCTTCTCCCGAGGAGCTTCGAAAGCGTTGATCTTCTGCAATTCCTTTTCTGCAAGCTGGGAAAAGAAGGGAACAAAATTGTTATGATTTAAGAGGAGCATGTATCACCACTGATGGAAGAAGGGAAAAATGTATCGGGATAAACATCAAAGTCATAAAACAAAACATTTACATTATGAACTCAACTGTGGGCTTAACAATTTTGAAACTTCCAAGATGGAGAGAAACTTCTCGAAACAATACATTCAACCCGGACTATTTAGAAAAAAAATTACCAGTACTGCAGCAATAACAAAAACTTCTTGACTAGTCACAGAAGTTGCATATCTTAGCTCTATCTGAACATCACATTCATGAGATCACTTCCACACAGTAAGTTGGCATTGCTCCTGCATGTTATATTCTCTTTTTTTAATAATATCTATTAGGTAAAAAAAAAAAAAAATAGAGTTGTAGGCGTCCAGTGAGATCAATGAAATGCCAACAACTCTTTAATCTCTCCCACTAAACAAGGCCACATATAGCTATTCATTTCTCAGCATGATTTATTTGCTCTTTACTAAATGCAACAATATTGTCCAAACAAAACAAAATCATCAAATGTAACAATATTATCCAAAGTAGACTTTCTGTGAGACTTAAGATAAAACATTTGGTACAAAGAAGACCCCCCTGGTGATGAAATGAAGAAGATATGGAAGCTTAGAATATCATCTGCTACTGGTAAAGTATCCTTAACAGTGTTTTGGGCGAAGTGATAAGTTGAATTTGACACATAAGGTCTTAAAACTAGTTTGGTTCCGAAGGTTGTTCCATTTTTCACAATAACAAACTAAAGTAAAGAGATATCTGGAACTTTTTGCACTGCAAGTTCAAGTACAACAAAATTTCTAGCAATCTGTCTCAGCCCATGGACAGACAATATCAACGCATTAGATGTTAAAGGAATAGCTTTGTTAAAGAAATGAGTAGTGAGAAAATATGTATTAACTATTAATGCTGAATTTATGTGTTTATATGGAAGCAAGTAAAATGCAAAGTTCAGCCCAAGAGTAACATGTCAGGCTGAGAAAGAAGAATATAAAAGCGGTCAATATAAAACTAACTGCAGCATGGCCACAGAAGTAATCATCAGTCAAAAAGCTTCTTACTTTATGGCATCGTGCTGTGCACCAAGAATCAGATTACTGACAGTTAATGGAAGTAAATCAAGCAGTTTTGCATCAATATGAATGTGATAACATATCCTAACAGTCAAAATAGGCTAGCACGCATACCAGCCATGAAGCTTCATTCTGAAGAAATGCAGGAATATCCAAATGCTCAGACTGCAAAAAGGATTGTAAAAAGTGTATCTTCTCTGAGATCTCTTGGTCAATCTCCAAATCCTCAGGAGAAGTAGCAAATGTTCAAGAGAACAATTTTTTCATGACATATTTCTCCAATCCGTGTTATATTTATGCAAGAGATGACCAACAAGCAAAATAAATTGCATGCATTTGAAATTCAAAATAAAACAATCTGTTAACATATTCTGCGGAGCGCAGCACAAAGCTACAAAGATTTACAGAAGATGCAAAAACTTAAAAGTAAAATAACAGACAGCATTCCAATACTTTGGGAACTGTTACATTATAAGATGCATATACATTAAAAACACAATACATAAGAAGAAGATATGAGATATAAAATAATAGGTATATCTATCTATATACACTAAAAGCTAGTAGAAATCATATCAAGTTTTCATCTAATGTCAGAGTCAGATGCTACAAGCCATGATGACCTTGATGAACTTAAGTTGGCTTGGAGCTTCAAGCAGCCAGGGTACACAATCCATCATACTTACTAGCAGATGGCAAGGGTGCTTCAAACGGCTAAGTTTGCCAAAGAATAAAGTCGTATGCTTGATCAGTAGAAGCTTGGGAGGACAAACAACAGAAAGATATGGGAAGGAAAGGGTGTTATTCTCATCAACACTTGTTTGGCGCAAAATAAGAGATGGAACTCAGGAAGGGAGGGAAAATGTAGTCAAGGGAAAACTCATGGAAGTAGTTTTTCCTCCCAGTTTCCATCCACTTCTGGTTCAAATAATTCTATTTCTTTCAAAGGAAATTTATGCATTCCATATCCTACCACTTCCTTTCTCCCAAGTCCCAAACCATGTTTTCTATCGTATCTTTGAACTAAAACAATTAAAATACCATTCAAAGTAAAACATATGCATAGGAATTGTACGAGATTCATTGAGGAATCAAATTCATCATCAGGGGCACCTGCTCATAACAGATGTTCAATGATAGCTGCTTCCATTGTCCAGAAAAACTCTTGTACCTTTTTGCTATTGTTTTCAGGGCTGGCAGACGAAAATAGGAATGATACAATGAAGCTGAAACATATTAAATCTCCTTCATTAAAACCTATAACCATCTCGAGAACTTACAAAAAAAAACCCTCCTATAAAAAATGTTAACTGCAAAAACAACTTTTAAAATAAAAATAAATTCGGTACAAATTGCTATATAAGAAAGAGAACACCATCAAAATCCGATTCGGACAAGATACAAAAATCAATAAAGCGTAATAAAAAAATCAATTCTGATTCCATTAAAAATATATAATCTCGCAAAATTTATATTCCTCAGAAATACATATATATATATAAGATGGGAGAATTGGCGATCACAATTCAATTAAAAAATAATAAACCCTAGCAATACAATTATATTAAACACAATCAAATTACTTGAAAATTAGAAGAAGAAAGAAACCTTTTAATAGACTTGACAAGATTGAGTGAAGCATAAAACATAATTGATGGAGACGATGGTGATTGACTCGCTGCAGTGTCCATTGGATCAATTGTCAATCAATACAGCTCCTTTTAGAATTAACGGCTAAGATAATGATGATCTTTCCTCTTCTCCTTCTCTCCCTAAAACAAAAATTTTAATTAAAAAGTGAATTGTGAAAGAAGCAAAAGTTAAAAAAAAAAAAAGGGAGCGAGGGTTTGTAAGGAAACCTATCTTCTTCAAGCAACAAATCCAGGAGAGAGAGCTATTGGCTGTGCAGAGAGAGAAGACGGCCTGCTAGGTTTAGTCACATCGCATTCACACAATGTCTTGATTTTTGTTTTATCGTTAAAGGAAACGGTTGAAAAGTGGGTTGAAGAGCAGTTTTACAGGTTTTTTTTTTTTTTTCTATGATCTCTTTTCCAGTCCTTCCTTTCTTCTCAACCCCATTGTTATTTATTTTATTTCTTGATTCTTACATTGATAAAAGGGGACATGTTCAATTCCGCTAGTATTCCTTTGGCTAGAAATCTTTGTGATGAAGCTATAAGGATCATATGGGCTTTCTCGGTGGAAAAAGATCTTCGATGGTGGGTCTAAATTGTAAAAAAACTTGTTCCAATACTCAAAAAATTCATTACAATAATATCATATTGATTTTTAATTAGCCAAGGATATAATTTAATTTTTAATAGATCAGAGCTAAATTAAAACTTTAATTATGTTAAAAAATTAATTTGGATCCAATTTAAAATTTTAATTAGATACAAGGACATAATTATACTTTAAATGAGTCAAATTAATTTTATTAGAGGCTTAATTGGTGAAAAAAATAAGTTTGTGAGCCCAATTTGGATTTAATTGAGAAGATTAGAATTTTAGGAGATCAAATTTAATTTTTACCAAGTCAATTGGTTCAAATCAGGGGTAAAATTGTAAGAAAATCAAAGTTTTGGGGTCAATTAAGGAATATATTGAAGAAATTCGTAACTAAGGACTATTTTGCAAAAGGCGTCAAACTCTGAGTGCTCAATTGATAGAAATCATGGGTGAAATTGAAAGTTTAATGGTAATTGAGGGTCAATTTGCATAAATCCAAAACCAATGACTAATTTAAAAAAAAAGACACTAGAATTCGGGGCTGATATTGAAGTTTGACAGGGAAAAATTGCACAAAATTGAAAGTTTGAAACCAATCAAGGGTGTAATTGAGAGAAATCACAAATCGAATGACTAAATTGAACTTTACCAAAACAACTCTGTTTTGGTTACTATTCATTTTTTTCTTCGTTTCAGCTCGAAAAAACTACTTAGAGGCTACTTTTCAGAGACATTTAATGTTCTATCCCTCCATCAAATTTGACGAAATTTACACAAAAATAATGGTCGTGGCGCTGACCCAAAGAGACCAACTCAAGTAGCCTTCAATTGCCAAATTTGACAGTTTATGATGACCACTTTGAGCCAACGGTTGGGATCCTTCCAGTTCAAATCAAGAGCCAAGATTTGCCCCCAAAAAAGAGAAAGTGACTATCTTCCACTCCTTATAAATAAGGGTTGATTCCATGCCCTGAAGGGGCAGAAAATCTGAGGTCAAACTTGAAAAAAAACTAGCCTTCCCCCTAGTTTATATGCCATTATTGTTTTTCTTCTCTTCTGCTACCACGACCTCGGCCTCTACAGCAACCAACCACCTCGCCACTTGCTTCTCCACCAACAACTCCACCATGAGTCGTCAACATAACCACCAGCCGACAACCTCCATATAAGGAATAACGACTGTAGATTTTTTATTCTTTCCACTATAGATCTTTCTTCCACTAGCACCATCTCCAACAACCAACACCAGCCACCGGTTTTACCACCTCCAGCTACGCCGTGCACCACCAGTAGGATCACTAGCCACAACCCCCTACTCTATGTGAACCCCCCCTCACCATAAGAGTAGCCGCTGTATGCAGAATAAGAATTTGTTGTGTATGCATAAGGCAAATTAATTAACATGGTTGTTGGGCCAAGCCAACAATCATGTAGCTCGGGGGATTGACCCGTTTCAGCCTAACCCATATGTCTGGGTTGGGCTCAGCCTATAAAAATGCTTGTTAGGTCGTTAGATGACCCAACTTGACTGAGTTGAGTTGGACTAGTTTCGGCCCAACCCAATATATTTTATAATAATAATATTATTACAATACTAATATATAAAAAAATTAAAAAAAACTTCAAAATTTTCAAATGGCATTATAAAAATATTTTTGGGCCTCCCGTATGTTTTTCTAATAATTTTGTATAATATCAGGCTGTATATTTACATTATAAGATACTGACCCGACATTAAAAATACTCGGTTTTCTTCAAAAAAAATATTTTAAAAATTAAAATATTTTAAAAAATATAAGTTAATTTCCTCTTTATCTTTTTATTTTTATTTTTGTACATACGACTAAATTCTAAAATTTTTTCAAGCATATTTTTATAAAAAATAAAAAATGCATCTTTCTCATGTTTTAAAAAACAAAAAATAAATATCATAAATAATTTATGATTATCCATTAGGTTTGACCAAAATATAAAAAATCATTCACCAATCATTTTGTTCATTTTATATTTAAAGTGTTAGGGTTTAATTGCAGACTTTAATATTTAGGGGTGTAAAACTACATAGTAGAGTATACCCTCAGGTATTAAAGATACAAAAAAACAAATGTGATGCTAAGATTTAGATCTTAGAATGGTTAGGATAATAAAAACAAAGTCTTTATGTTAAAATTTCTCTATATAGCCCGAATCTCCAATTTCCGCACATTCATGACAAATTTCAGTTTTTACTTCAAACATGTTATTCTCTCTCATTTGGATAAATTATTGGGCCTATCATATATGATTGGAAATATTGAGATATCTATTTTCTATCCCAATTTGAATCACAATACAATTCCACCTATAGTTGCAGATATGTTCCAAACAGTACACGAACGTCTAGTTTGATAAATTTGACAAGATTTGTCTGGTAACTTTAACCCTTTAAAATAATATGTTCCTGAACTTTATTTAACCTGAACATGTAACACAATATATTTTCATGTGTCTAGTATCTCCTTGTATAATGTCAGCTCAATCCGATGTACAGTTTGAGAGATATGTCCAATATCGCAAAACTAGTCAGTAAACATTTTAAGACCAAATTCAGATATGACTTAGTTTATATCATCCTCCTATTCTTTAAAAAGATTTAAGCTCAAATATGTATCATGAAAGACATCTTATAAGGTTAAAAAATTAGAACCAATCCAAAAAATAACATCATTATTAAAACCAAGAAGAACCTAGTTATCAAAGAAGATCCCCTTAATATACAAGCTCTTATTTCCAACCATCTTTTCCTTCTTCAATTTCAATTTCTCCTCAAATATTTTTTTAGGTGTCAAAGATACAAGAGTTATAGGTCTTCCATTCATCTTAAAGGGATACTATTTGTCACTCCATCATGAATAGCTCTCATATCATACTGTCATGGTTTACCAAGTAATAAATGACTAACTTGCATTAGCACAACATCATAACATCTTAACACAATATTTACCAATAGAAAAAGCAACTAAATCCTGCTTATTCACTTTCACTTCACCACTATCATTTAACCACAATAGTTTATAAGGTATGGGATGTTTAGTAGTGTGCAAGTTTAAATTTTCCATCAATTCAGTACTAGTTACATTAGTGAAACTACCACCATCTATAATTAAGTTACATCCTTATTCTGAACATGACATCTTATGTGACATATGTTCTTTTTTTGATCTTATAAATCATCCACCTTGACATGCATATTCAATGCTTTCCTCACCATAAGTGACTCTCCCTTAAACGGATATTCAACACAAACATCATCAGTATCCTCCAATGGTGTCATCTTCTCCTTTTTCATCCTCCCCATTGGTCTCGACTTCATTATTAGCTTTTATAACCATGAATCTTTTGTCTGGACACTATGAAGCAACATGACCAAAACCCAAATAATAAAAGTATTTAATGTCATAGTTACGAGAGGTAGGAGTAACATTATTATTTTTAACAATGACTAAGATGTCTTTCTTCTCTCTAGGATATTTAGCCTTACCCTCCTTATTTGACTGTGATGGACCACCTTCAATGTTAACATTCCAATTGGGTTTCCAAGGTGTTGAAAGGCCTAATGGTTGGCTTTGCTGAATGGTACCCTTCTGTTTAAGATGTTTCTCCTTTTTTTTTTATATCCATGTGCACTATACCTTTAACTCCACATAATATGATCTATATCACAATTAAGACCATTAATAAATCTAGTCATAATAGCCTATTTATCCTTCTCAACATTAGCTCAAATTACAACAAGTTTCGTCTCCTTAAAGTACCAATCAACACTCTTTGCACCTTGACTTAAACTCTGCAATATTTGATACGATTCTTTATAATAATAGTTAGGCACAAATCTCATCTTCATAAGGGATTTGATCTCATCCCAACAATTTAACTTCTATTGTCCCTTAAGATGTTTTAAAGACTCGTGATCAATATGAATTATGAACTCCTTAAGCCACAAATAATATTGCCAAGTATCTAAAGTTCTTATCAAAGCATAAAGCTGCTTATTATAAGTAGGATATTTCAATCTTGCACCAATGAGATTGTCACAAAAAAAGCTATGGATATTTTTTCTTGCATTAAAACAACTCCAATACATATCCCTAAGGCATCACATATAATTTAAAAAGTTTTTGTAAGATCATACAATGATAATAATTGAGCCAAAATTAATTTTTCCTTTAATAAATTAAAAGTATGCTCTTGTTCTTTGCCTCATTTAATACCCATTTATTTCTTAACTATCTTAATTAAAGGTGTGACTGTAGTATTGAAATCCTTAACAAATCCTCTATAAAAATTAGCCAAACTATGAAAACTTCTTACCTTAGTGATTGACTTAGGTTTAGACCATTCTTGAATAATGCTAACCTTTTCCTCATTCATCTCAATACATTTTGCATTAACATATCTAAGAATCACAATATGTTCCTCGCAAAAGTCACACCTTTTTAGATTATCATATAATTTTTTTTCATAAAACAACCAATCATTCTTTAAATGTTTAACATGCTCCTCTAAATTCTTGCTATAAATTAAAAAATCATCAAAATAAACCACAATAAAATTACCTATAAAATAACATAAAACATAGTTCATTAATCTCATAAAAGTACTAGATGCATTAGTAAGTCTAAAAGGCATAATTAACTACTCATACAAATCATATTTTATTTTAAAGGTAGTTTTCCATTCATCTTCATCTTCCATTCTTATTTGATGATAACCACTTTTCAAATCAATCTTAGAAAACATACAAAACACATGCAATTCATCTAACATATCATCAAGTCTAAGAATTGAGTGCATATACTTTATCATAATATTGTTGATGACATGACAATTAACACACATCCTCCAAGTTCAATTTTTAATATTTTTAGTGTTCAGGTACAGGGTTATCTTTGTGTCAAGGTTTAGCTCACGAACTTTGATTTTTGGTTTTTCAAGTTTATCATCTACTTTGATATGGATTTCTGGATTTTTATGTTTATGGGTTTCACATCAATATGATATAGGCTTTTATGTTCTTTAGCTAGAACCCTTATATGTCTCTCTCTCCCTTGGTATTAATGTTTTCTTAGAATACATATCATAATTTTAAATTTTAAATCTCAATCGATGAACCCAAATTGATTAAGGTGAAAAATCTTATAATAACCCAAAACCAAGCCAAATAACAATGAAAGAGACTGATTTTAAGAGTCAATGAACTAACTTTGTAATTTTAACAAATAACTTATTCTAATAGCCCTTCTAAATTTGCCATTTTTCTCCACTTTTTTTTTTTTTTTACTTTAAGTAAACTAATCTAGATAGAATTAATAATACTTTTTTTTTTAAGATCAAAATAAGCACTAATTGGATAACAAAGACAAAGAAAAAACAAAACATAATAGAACAAACTTACTAAAATAAAGGTGGATAGAAACAAGTAGATTTGGCATGAAAATAAAACCTAAACAAAATAATTAAAAAGGGATATAACCTAATCTATAAAGTCAAGCTCTATTACCAATTGATGCAACATCATGGATATAAAGATCCATAAATCCATAAGCAAGATTGACGCAATCCTAGAAAGCAAAAAATCAGATTTGATAGAATAGTGTGTCACAATAATTACCTTGAACTGTGGCACTAGAACTATTGGAATTTAAACCCCCACCCAATGATTAACGAATCATGATCGATAAAAACTAAGAAAGATACCATGAAAATAGATATTCTTTGATAAAATTATATTCAATTCTTCCAAGACCTGAAAAACACGAGTATCCCCACACACACACAAACACAAGGTTGCGACAAAAATAACAATAATCATTCCACACAAAAATAGTTCTTACAAATGAGTATTTATAAACAAGTGTGACCCTTATACCAAAGTTGTCGCACATATAGGAATAAAAGAACCTAAGATGATATAATACACTAACTTAAATAGTCTTATATTTGAAATTATATCCTAGAGAAGCTAGTATAAAAATTTCTACCCCTTATAAATCTCATATAAACTAGGGGAATCAAATATGAAATTGTCGCCCTTTTGTTGCCTTCATTCGTTAAGATTGTAGCTTTTCCTCTTCAAGTAAGTAAGGTTGTTGTTCGCATTAATCCTCATTCTATGACTATGAAACTCTCCAAAATAAATTGTTGAATATCGTTCGATCATTAGGAAAAGAATCTTTTCTAAATAAAAAAAGTCCATAAGTTATGAGGCAACAAATAACAAAACTCGTACACCATCTTTTGACCTATATTGTGAGATCTTTTTGAATTTTGATTAACTTGAAATGTTAACCCACTATAGAAAAATACCTTTGGAAACTTCTGGTGAAATTTCATCTCGATCCAACGGTTGGATTGAGAGTTATGCTCGTTAGCATTAAACTGAATAGTAAAAAATATTATGTCAAAGTCCGAATTTGATTATTCAACCCTTGCATAGATCATATCACTTGGCTTGTAAATACTACTTCGCCTTTTTTCTAAAAAATAAAATTTGATTAATCTTTTTATTTAAATCATAACTAATTCCCTCTCTTATTTATTTATTTTATTTTTATATGGATTTTCATTAATAACCTATCTTTTATTGTTTGAATTATTTAGTTCCTTTAAAAAATTAGTAATTGACCTTTTCAGTTTCATAATAATTTAAAAATATTATTGTAATTTTTCTATGAATTTCATCCTTTAAAAATTTATATAAATAAATTGAATTTACATTGTGTATTTATAAAAATAAGAATTGTTTGTTCTTAGCAACCAAAAATTAACCTCTAATTGTTTATTCTAAGAAACTAGAATTATTCTCTATGATAAATATAAATAAAAATATATGAAATAAATAGGACAATCCGGGTTATAACTTAATTTGCATGTTCAACTAAATTTTGTTTTTACTAGAATATCAACTTTCTATATTAGTATTTAATTAGTATTAATAATTATTTTTGATTTATTGATTCATATATTTTTAAATTTATTCTATTAAACATAAAAAAATATTATTTCATTTCTCAATTACAAAAAAATAATGATACCCAAAATACATCCATAATGTTAGCACATTAATCTCTTGTATTAAAAACTAACCTTGAATCCTAAATGTGACATAGCATGGGTTACCCAAGTAATTTGTATAAAAACTAGTTTGTCCTCAAATTGGTGTTGAAA
>Ga0325414_1001745_pt1 | contig 21465 bp, 14 predicted proteins | sample PopdelMetagenome_8_FD_206183 | JGI IMG/M metagenome (GOLD analysis project Ga0325414, IMG submission 206183) | Populus deltoides microbial communities from Bellville, Georgia, United States - Leaf-PdKOR-R3 | ecosystem: Host-associated > Plants > Phyllosphere > Phylloplane/Leaf | place: USA... | reverse complement strand
ATATAATTCTAACATATGAGAATCAGGGCAATCATTGATATCTCCCACTGCTGACAACACTGCATAAACAATTTTGGACTCTTAAGAAACTTCTCTTCTTTCAAATCTTTTTAACAAAGACTAGATATAAAAAATTATACTCGATGGGTGGAATAATATATAAGATGAAGATATCATAATCTGCTTTATTTCACCTGATGATGGATGGTGATTTATTAGCCTTTATAATAATAATAATAATAATAATAATAATATATTTAGTTTGTCCAAGCCTATTTTAACATCATCCCAAAACCAGAAAGGGCTTAGAAAACGATGTAGACATAAATCATGGACATGGATCCTAGATCCATTTCCAGCACCCTTTTGAACTTGGGTATGATGCGTGAGCCCAGGTTTTAGGCCCACATCTAGCACCCTTTAGGCTCAAGCATCATGTCCTACCACAATCATTGTAAACGCGCCTAGCGCATCATAGGCTTTAGCCATGCATTGGAGCTCAAGTGCATCACTAAACTTTCTTAGGCTTGATGTGTATCCTAACTCCTTTTAGGCCTGATTTTATGGCCTAGGCTCACCCACCTTTTCTTCTTGTTAATATTTGTTAGGGATATTTATCTTTCATAGATACATGTGTAAGAGATTTGTGTTTCTTTTTTAGAGATATTTGTTCTTCATTAATATTACAATGGTGTCGATACACGACGTTGCTCGGTGGCTTTAATTTTTTTATTAATAAAAAATTAATTAGGGAAATGAAGATTTTATTAAAGTTATCATCTAGTAATTTGATAGAACTGTAAATCTCAAATTAGACATTGGTCCTGGAAATTCAGGTACTAAGTTAATTATGATTAAAGGAAGGTAGACACCACCCTTAAATTATCCTTTCAAGTGAAAGGTTACCCTTACTTGTGTTTATTTTATTTTATTTTATTTAAATGCTATAATATTCTGAGCTTATTTGCAATTTTTTTTTTTTTTTAGGGTTAACGTCAGTCCCTAAAAATAGAAGACACGTAAAAAATAACATCAATCCCTAAAATCAGAAGACTCGTCGAAATGATGATGTTTAACCCTAAAAAAAAGAGAGTTACGTCCAAGTTGTAAAAAGAAACAATGGACATCATCCATATTTGTTTTTACACTTTTGATATCGGTAAAAAAAAAAGAGATGTGTCGACGAATAACATTCATTCTTGAAAATGAAGATTATGTTGGAATAGCTAAAAATAGGCATAACCCATATTTGAGAATTGGGCTTTGGACCCGCCCACGATAACAGGATAAATTGGGTATTTTACAAAGTACAAAAAAACATAGATACATGTATATAAAAAAAAACATAGATACATGTATAAAATAAATACCCCTTGAAGTCCCCAAAATTACCTGAGTGTCATTGTATAGAAAAAGACCAAAATACAATTGAACTTCCCTGAAAGTGATGAAATACTCCTAGTGGCGCGTGTAGCTCATGTGCGCCACTGCTAAAGGGGGAATTTTTTGGCGAGACTTCAAGCCAAAAAGAGCAGATTTTGGTATATCCGGTGAGAGGCTTCTGATAATGGTGGTGGTTGTGGCCATTGATGGCTGATGAGAGAGAATCAACGATTTGAAGTTTCGGGTGGCCAAAGATGCATTGAATGCTTGGTACACCAGGTGACATGGCAAGATAAGATCTAAGGACATATTTCTTTTAAGGGCTGAGATTGATTTGAGTTTTAATCCAATGTGGTAAGCCCTATTAAATCATATCTAATTAAGGATTTAGATCTAATACTATTAAATCTAACAGTTAGGATGTTCTTTGTATTTTTTGAATTGTTTCTTTTTTAAAATCAATATCTTACTACCGTAAAGAAAAACTAAAAAATAACATATAGTATATTAGAGTTCTTAAACTTCCTTTCTTTTCTTTTAACTTTGCACAAGAACATTTATGTTCTTATATTACAGACGTATAACATTTATGTTTAGAAAACATGATAAGAGACACGAAGTATCTTGAAGAAATTTTCACCTAAAATCAACTGCTATATTTTTATTTTAGTTTATATATATATATATATATATATATATATATATAGGGGTAAAACTCAAATCAGTATTAGAAAATTCATGTATTAGCTAAAAATCAATTTTGATTTCAGAAAAATTAATTTCAATCACCTTTTTAACTATTAACGGTTATTATAGTTGGACGGAGATTTTATTGACCAAATACAAATTCTCAACAATCCAATTGATATTCAATTTCAAATAATCTCATATGGCTTACCATTCTATTATCATTTTTAGCCATAAGGATGAGAATATACTTGATCAAGGCAATGGAGATGATCGAGTAGATAATTAGAGATAACAATCTAATTATACCATCATTGTTCTTGATGGTCGATGCCATCAGGAAAAAATCCCTAGATAACACATGAAAAGTAGACGGGCCTAGATCCCTTGTGCATTGAAAGGAGAGCTTATAGGAGAAATACTAAACATTAGCCGATTCTATAGCTTCAGATGTTTGATATGTAAATGATTAATTATGCCAATATTTTAGAAGAAAGATATGTAGTCCTTATAGGATAAAGATTGTCGGTTTTCCTTGCAATCTTAGACTTTTATTTTGTAGTGTACTCCCGCTTCTACTTTGTATATATATGATACATCACATAATAAAGCACAATGTTCTAGTGTTTTAAAGCAGCAACTTTGTTTCCAGTTTGATGGTTCTCTGTTTTTTTTCTTCATAGTATCAGAGTAGGTTTCGATTAACCTGTGTTTTGTTTAAAGTTTTCTATGGAAGACTCTTCTAAATATGTTGGTGTTGATGACATCAATATATCTTCTAAAATTTCAAAAGGAAAACAAAATAATCCAAACCAACATCTAGGCTCAGTATTGTTAAATGAGCTCAACTATCTTCCTTGATCAAGAGTTGTGACGATTGCTCTTGATGGAAGGTACAAACTTGACTATGTTGATGGCTATATCAAAGCCCCTGACCCTTCCTTATAGAACTATGAAGCATGACAATGCAAGGATCAACTTGTTATGTCTTGGTTACTCAATTATATGGAGAACAATATTGCTAAAATATTCAGCTATTCAGAATCTTCAATATATTTTTAGGAGGTTGTGAAGGAAATGTATGGAAATCAAAACAATGCAGCTTATGTCTTTCAAATTAAAAAGGATCTTGCTAATCTACAGCAAGATAATAAGACTTATATGTAATTGTTTGGAATTCTGAAAGGTATGTGGAGTGAACTTGCATTATATCGTCTTCACACTATTGATGTTGCAGTATTAAAAAAACAAGATGAGAAAGACAAGATATTTCAATTGTTATCCAGTATTGGTCCAGATTATGAAGACCTTCGAAGTCGAGTTCTTATGAACTCTGATCTTCTATCCCTTGCAAATGTATGTGCTACAATACAACGAGAAGAAGCTTATAGAAAGATCATGAATCAAGAGCCAATAATCACCTTGCCAGAAACTCGTGTCTATGTTGTTATCAGACTGATGAAAAGTAACAAATCTTACAAAGAAAAGCGACCAGATTTGAAGTGCATTTATTGTCATAATCTGGACACACAATAGGGTGGTGTTGGACCCTTCATCCGGAATTGAAGCCTAGCTTTGAAAAGAAAAAAAGGATTTTAAAAGGGCTACGAACATAGAGCTCCCATTGCTACTCACTCTACTAATGAAGGGTCAACCCGGCTGCCATTTTTAATGATTTTGCTACTTATCTTAAGGAAAAATATGATACTAGCTTGACAACCTCAAGCAATTACGATTCTATAACTCTTCTTGTTAAGTTTGCTGGCTTCCTGGCAAACTCTGCTCATCTATCACAAGAGAATTTAGAAGGTATTTTGACTGCTTTAGTTGCTAGCACCGTGCATAATTTTTGGGTTATTGATTCGAGTGCTTCTAATCACATAACAAATAAAATGACTAGCTTACACCATTTCAAAAAAATTACTACTCCAACTCATATTTCTGTTGCAAATGGAAAACATATCTTTGTCAAAGGTAGATGAAAAATTAAATTGCTCTCTGAAAATGTGGCTTCTTTGGTTTTATATGTTTCATCCTTTCCATTCCAATTGCTTTTTTTATTAGCAAGGTCACTCAAACACTAAATTGTTGTGTTATATTTAACTCTTATCGAGTTCGTTTTCAGGACCACGCCACCAAGAGGACAATTGGTGAAGGTTTTTTTTTCAAGGACTTTATTATTTTTCAAATAATTCTAAAAGCAATAAGCGACCTTAAATTTCTACTCCTTCTTCTTGTAGTCAGGATCAAGTTTTATGGCATCAATGTTTAACCCATCACTCCGAGAGTGTTCTTACAAAATTAATACCCAGTCTAGATGCCAGAAACATCACCCGTGATACATGTCATCTATCCAAATCCACCAGACTACCTTTTTCACCTTCTTTGTCTAGAGCTAATGAGATGTTTAAACTTGTACACTCTAATGTTTGGGGACCAACTATTGAATCCTTTAATGGTTATAAGTATTTTATTACTTTCATTAATGATTTTTCTCGTGTGACTTGAATATACCTTTTAAAATTCAAAAGTTGTTGATGTTTTTAAAGATTTTCACATGTTAGTCATGACTTAATTTTTTACGAAACTTTAAATCCTTATATTTGATAATGGCATCGAAGATATGTCTCAAACAATGACACAATATCTAGCTTCTCATGACATTTTACATCAGTCTAGCTATGTTGGTACACCCCAATAGAAAGGGGCAACTGAACGCAAAAATAGAAATTTGTTAGAAAAAACTCGAGCTTTGATGATACAAATGCATGTTCCTAAATCCTTTTGGTCTCAATGAGTATTATCTGCTGCATATATAATTAATCGATTACCTAGCTGAGTGTTGCTTTTTAAGTCACCACTTGAAGTTTTGCAAAAACAGTCATCTGACGTATCACATTTAAGGGTGTTTGACTGCATATGTTTTGTGTATATTCAGGCTTCAAATCATGAAAAACTTGATACAAGGGTTGCTAAGTGTATTTTCTTAAGTATTCTTCAACCAAGAAGGCTTATAGTGTTATCACCCTCATTCCAAGGAACTATTCATTTTAAGAGATGTTCAATTTGAAGAAACTACTCCATATTATGATAAGATAAGTTAGTAGACATCCTCAAAAGATCTCTTTCATCTGTCTTATCCAACTCCTGCAGATATAGTATCTCATTTAGCCTTACTTCCTGCTGCTAGCAATACCTCCTTATCAACCACTTATGTGTCTTCAGGTAAAGAGAACTTCGGTCCAATTATTTCAGAATCTGAAAACAGTCATGAACACTCTGAACCTGATGCAAATTCTGATAGCAATATTTCTGTGTCTACTGCAGATCCTTCTTCTAGCTCAAGGGCTGTCAATCATGCCAATTCTAGTGGTAGTATTTCTATGTCTACTGCAGGTTCTTCTTCTAGCTCAAGGGTCGTCAATCCTGTTATGGCTAATCCTTAGGGTGATCTCCTTAATGAGCAATCTGAATTAGATTCTCATGTTATTCCTTTACCACAGACTCGCAAAAATCCAGTCCGTAATCGTGCTCCTCCAATTAAAATGCAAGATTTTGTCACTTTTACAGCAAGACATCCTATTCCAAATTCCCTTACATATCAATGACTCTAACCTGCTCATGTTGTATCTAATGTTCATGAGCCATGAAATTTTCAAGAAGCTAATTCTCAAGATGAATGAAAACATGCCATGAATGATGAGCTTCTAGCTCTTGCTCAGAATCAAACCTGGAGTATTGTCAAACTTCCCAAAGGAAAACATGTTGTTGGCAGCCAGTGGGTGTATAAAACTAAGTTTAATTCTGATGGCACCATTGATAGACACAAGGCACGTCTTGTAGCTCAAGGTTTTACTCAAACCTTTGGAGTAGATTACAAGGAAACTTTTGCTCATGTTGCAAAGATGAACATTGTTCATGTTTTACTATCAGTTGTCGTGAACAATGGATGGTTAATGTGTCAAATGCACATAAAAAATACCTTATTACATGGGAATCTTGAGGAAGAAGTCTACATGAAATTGTCATTCTCAAGCTTTAGATCCTACCTTAGTGTGCCGACTTCACAAATCGCTTGATAGTTTGAAGCAATCTTCACGTGTTAGGCATACTCAATTAAGTGTTGTTCTTGAAGAACTTTGTTTCAAAAGGAGTAATGTGGATTCATCCTTATTTGTTCATCTTGAACCTAAGGAAACATTGGTGGTTCTTATCTACATTGATGATCTTATTATTTTAGAAAATTATAGTGAGGCTATATCACATCTCAAGGCCACCTTACTACATTGTTTCCCAATTAAAGATCTCGACAGATTGAAGTATTTTCTTGGAATAGAAATGGTTGCTTCCCGTAAAGGGTTATTTCTTAATCAACGTACATATATTTTTAATTTACTCAAAGATGCTGAAATGATTGATGCCAAGTCTGCCCCTACTCCATTGGATAGTAAATTACAGCTTGCCATAAATAGTGAGCCTCTTTAGTCTATCCATCACTACCAACATCTTATAGGTAAGCTTCATTTACCTTACTATCACGTGACCTGATATAGCCTACACAGTTAGTCTTGTTAGCCAATTCATGCATGCACCTACTGTTTTCCATTTGAGTATTGTCAAGCGAATCCTACGTTATCTAAAAGGCTTTATTGGACGTGGAATTATCATGGCTAAAAACGATCGCACTCAGATAATCGGATATAGTGATTCAAATTGGGCTGGCAATGCTATTGATCGCAAGTCAACCACTGTCTATTGTATGTTTGTTTACGGTAACCTTGTCTCCTAGCATAGCAAGAAACAACATGTCATTGCACGTTCTGGTGCTGAATCTGAATATCGTGCAATGACATCAACTGTTTGTGAGTTAATTTGGCTTAAAAGTCTCCTATCTGAACTGGGTTTTCCAAGTAGCATCCCTATGACCTTGTTTTGTGACAACCAAGTTGCTATGCATATTGCAGCTAATCTTGTGTTTCATGAAAGAATAAAACACATTAAGATTGATTGTCACTTTATTCGTCAACAAGTTTAGTCTCAGATTATCCAAACTCATTACACCCACAGTCATGATTAGCTTATTGATGTGTTCACCAAATCGCTGACCTTTGCTCATTTCCATCGGTTATTGTCCAAGCTTGGATCAATTAATCTCCTTGATCTAGCTTAAGGGGGAGTATTGGAAGAAGACCAAATATTAGCTTTAGCTTCAAATATCTGATATGTAGAGGATTAATTATGCCAATATTTTAGGAGAAATATATGCAGTCCTTATAAGATAAAGATTGTCAGTTTTCCTTGCAATCTTAAATTTTTATTTTGCATTGTACTCTTGTCTCTGCTTTGTGTGTATATATATATATATATATATATATATATGTATATATATATATGATACATCACATAATAAAGCACAGCAGCTCTATTTCTGGTTTGCTTGTTCTCTGTTCTTTTTTCTTTGTAATGGCACCCATCCCGGTGCTTGCATTTTAATTTAAAATGACACAAGTATTCGTGCCATGTAATTGTTTATGAATTTGTTAAATGATAAAATGAAGTGCTTTATTTCCAAAATAATTAATTACCAATTCCTGATTTTAACTCGTAGGAATTAGCCATAAAACTTTTTAAATACCAGACGACCGAGTATTATATAAATGACTCTTTTTTGAATTAGTGCATGGATCATGTAAATCAAGTGATTAATTATCTTTGTTAATTTCTGGTATTGCCTGGAGGATGGTAGACAATGACTCCAAAATTTAAGAAATGCAGTTCTGAACTGCTACATCCTTTAACCTCACTCCTAATTTGTGTTGTGATTTTTAAAAATAACGTAGTTATGATGCTTAGATGCCATAGAGAATCCAATGATTCCTGGGATAAGATCCTCGACATGTAGTGACGTGAATCCACAAGAATAGGAAAACAATCTTTTTGAGCTGGTTCATTGTGAGAACTATTTATTGAAAATAGAGTTCAGACTCTTCCAAGAAGGGATACTTATCTTTACAAAATGCTTATGATTTTTATTTTTTTTCCATTTCCTGGATTTTTTTTTTGTGCTATACACAAACTTAGGTTGTAAATTGCTCCAGCGTTGACATTAGTTTTACCTGTCTTCTTTGCAGTGCGTGAACAACTTTGGAAATGACATCAGCAAGTGCCAGTTCTACATGGACATGTTGACCGAGTGCAGGAAGAACTCAGGCTCCATGTTGGGTGCCTAAGTGTTGTCGCTTTCCTTTGCCATGAAATGGAGCATATACTTTTAACGTAATTTCTATCATGATCTATCCATGTGATGATGAAGAAGCTGCTGTCCATTTATGATACATTTAATAATTTTTGTGGTTAACTACTGGACTTGGAGGACTAAGTACTGGACCTTTCCCAGTTATTATTTGAACCAGGTTCTCAGATTGCTATTCCAATCTCAACTGCATATTCATTTGACTGAATGGCAATGGCTGGTCTTGAATAACGAAGATAGACACTGATTCAGTGATGGTATCTGTTTTCCTTTTTTTTAATTGTTCAGGTATTTTTGAAATATTATCACTGAAATACTAAAGAAATTTGACAGACACTTGTAAAGTTAATTTTCACCAACAAATTACGACAGGTAATTCAAGACTTGGGATCGTATGAACATGAATTAATATGTTATAGATCAAGAGTCCTCACTTCTGAATCGAGTTATAATAGCGAGGATATGTCCTCTTCCATAAATTCTCGAACAAGAAAACTGTCGCCTAGTGTGTTGTTGAATTTGTCCGGTCTCGTGTGGTTGCCGGCCTTGGAACCAGTCTTACAACCACGAACTCACCGGACAACTGAACTATTGCACCATCGCAGATTGCACAACGTTACAGGGATTGCACCATCGCAGATTGCACATCTGAACTATTAATGCGTTTAAGTTGGTTCATATGACTTCTGGTTCTGAGTGTGTTGAATGATCAAACCCAAAAAGACAATCCAAGACGTGCAATAACAGAAGAGAATCAGGTCGATCATTGATAAGGATTATGAAGTTGGTAATTTCTTGCAGATTAAGCATCATCCATAATATAATTCTAACATATGAGAATCAGGGCAATCATTGATATCTCCCACTGCTGACAACACTGCATAAACAATTTTGGACTCTTAAGAAACTTCTCTTCTTTCAAATCTTTTTAACAAAGACTAGATAAAAAAATTATACTAGATGGGTGGAATAATATATAAGATGAAGATATCATAATCTGCTGTATTTCACCTGATGATGGATGGTGATTTATTAGCCTTTATAATAATAATAATAATAATAATAATATATTTAGTTTGTCCAAGCCTATTTTAACATCATCCCCAAACTAGAAAGGGCTTAGAAAACGATTTAGACATAAATCATGGACATGGATCCTGGATCCATTTCCAGCACTCTTGTGAACTTGGGTATGATGCGTGAGCCCAGGTTTTAGGCCCACACCCAGCACCCTTTAGGCTCAAGCATCATGTCCTACCACAATCATTGTAAACGAGCCGAGCGCATCAGGGCTCTAGCCATGCATTGGAGCTCAGGTGCATCACTAAACTTTCTTAGGCTTGATGTGTATCCTAACTCCTTTTAGGCCGGACTTTATGGCCTAGGCTCACCCACCTTTTTTTCTTGTTAATATTTGTTAGGGATATTTATCTTTCATAGATACATGTATAAGAGATTTGTGTTCCTCTTTTAGGGATATTTGTCCTTCATTAATATTACAATGGTGTCGATACACGACGTTGCTCGGTGGCTTTAATTTTTTTATTAATAAAAAATTAATTGGGGAAATGAAGATTTTATTGAAGTCACCATCTAGTAATTTGATGGAACTGTAAATCTCAAATTAGACATTGGTCCTAGAAATTCAGGTACTAAGTTAATTATGATTAAAGGAAGGTAGACACCACCCTTAAATTATCCTTTCAAGTGAAAGGTTACCCTTACTTGTGTTTATTTTATTTTATTTTATTTAAATGCTATAATATTCTGAGCTTATTTGCAATTTGTTTTTTTTTTTTAGGGTTAATGTCAGTCCCTAAAAATAGAAGACACGTAAAAAATAACATCAATCCCTAAAATCAAAAGACTCGTCGAAATGATGATGTTTAACCCTAAAAAAAAGAGTTACGTCCAAGTTGTAAAAAGAAACAATGGACATAATCCATATTTGTTTTTACACTTTTGATATCGGTAAAAAAAAAGAAGATGTGTCGACGAATAACATTCATTCTTGAAAATAAAGATTATGTTGGAATCGTTAAAAATAGGCATAACCCATATTTGAGAATTGGGCTTTGGACCTGCTCATGATAACAGGACAAATTGGGTATTTTACAAAGTACAAAAAAACATAGATACATGTATAAAAAAAAAAAACATAGATACATGTATAAAATAAATACCCCTTGAAGTCTCCAAAATTACCTGAGTGTCATTGTATAGGAAAAAGACCGAAATACAATTAAACTTCCCTGAAAGTGATGAAATACCCCTAGTGGCGCGTGTAGCTCACGTGCGCCACTGCTAGAGGAGGAATTTTTTGGCAAGACTTCAAGCCAAAAGGAGCAGATTCTGGTATATCTTGGTGAGAGGCTTCTGATAATGGTGGTGGTTATGGCCATTAATTTGGCTTAAAAGTCTCCTATTTGAACTGGGTTTTCCAAGTAGTATCCCTATGACCTTGTTTTGTGACAACCAAGTTGCCATGCATATTGCAGCTAATCTTGTGTTTCATGAAAGAATAAAACACATTAAGATTGATTGTCACTTTATTCGTCAACAAGTTTAGTCTCAGATTATCCAAACTCATTACACCCACAGTCATGATTAGCTTATTGATGTGTTCACCAAATCGCTGACCTTTGCTCATTTCCATCGGTTATTGTCCAAGCTTGGATCAATTAATCTCCTTGATCTAGCTTAAGGGGGAGTATTGGAAGAAGACCAAATATTAGCTTTAGCTTCAAATATCTGATATGTAGAGGATTAATTATGCCAATATTTTAGGAGAAATATATGCAGTCCTTATAAGATAAAGATTGTCAGTTTTCCTTGCAATCTTAAATTTTTATTTTGCATTGTACTCTTGTCTCTGCTTTGTATATATATATATATATATGATACATCACATAATAAAGCACAACAGCTCTGTTTCCGGTTTGCTTGTTCTCTGTTCTTTTTTCTTCGTAATGGCACCCATCCCGGTGCTTGCATTTTAATTTAAAATGACACAAGTATTCGTGCCATGTAATTGTTTATGAATTTGTTAAATGATAAAATGAAGTGCTTTATTTCCAAAATAATTAATTACCAATTCCTGATTCTAACTCGTAGGAAGTAGCCAGAAAACCTTTTAAATACCAGACAACAAAGTATTATACTGCCGCGCTCCACTGTAACCAAATGATCACGTTGTAAAGGTGAATGATATATCAAGGGAGTTGCTTCCCTGTGATTTTAGATTCGAACCTTGTAGTTGCTAATATGATGGCCACTGGAAGCTTACATGGTTGTTAATTTCAGGGCCCGTGAGATTAGTCGAGGTGCGTACAAACTGACCCGGATACCCACTTTAATAAAAAAAAAATATAAATGACTCTTTTTTGAATTAGTGCATGGATCATTCAGTTAATTTACAGCTTGCTTGTGTTGGCTCCTAATATATCTGTTTTAATGTGTTGTATTGTGCACTACTTATTAGTGAAATCACTTAAATTAAAATCATTATTAAATTCATAAATTGAATAAATAATTTCTAAAAGATTTTAAATATTTTCTTTAAAAAGCTAAATGAATTGTTTAATAAATAAATTATTTCTTTGAAATATACATAAATATAAGAAAAAAAAGCATAACATCACATATTTTTAGCTAATAGAACTACTAAATAGCTCAACTAAGTATAGTTAAGAGGTAAAAATTAATTACGAGAAGAGAATATTCATAGATGGCATAGAGCCCAGTGCTCTCGGATTTGGATTGAGAATATTATTAAAGAATACTCATGGGAGGTCAAATTGAAGCTCCCCTGCGTGACCCTCAAGGGAACTAGCATCCTCTTTTTGGACGGTGAGGTGCCGAACTAACACTGCCATACATTTTGTTCACATTCGGGATTTCTTGTCGAATCTCTCCGCTTGAATAAGAACTTGTGGAGTAGTAGATTCGGGATATGATGGATGTTAGCCGATGTGTTTGGGTGTGAGGTGTGCTAGCTTTTTTTCAAAAAGCTACCACACTTCTTACTAAAAAGTATGTATTATTTGCTTTTAGAAAGTGTGGTGTGTGCTTTAAGAAGATAGTACCTTAAAAAAAAAGCTACCACACCTCCTACCCAAACACACCCTGCGCACCCTTTTGTTATCTCTCTGTTTGTTTTAGAGGTGTTTTTATCATCATCATCATCATCATCATCATCATCATCGTGCAAATAAAAACTGACGATTTTTGTATAATCACGTTAAGGAAATATAATCGCGTGTTTATGTGTATTTTATTTTATTTTATTTCCACAATTATTATTCTTTTTTACATTAATTAATGCCACTAAGAGATTTTCTACAATCGAAAAAGATTTTGTATGTAATGAGATATTCTAAAAGTCAGATTACATTTGTTAGAAATTAATAATGGTTATATTTTTTTTATTAAAGCTAAATTTATTTTCATGACTGGTAATTAATATATGGTAAATTAAGTTTTAGATTCAGTCTGTTTTAAATTCCATAACCATCCCTGTTGAATTATGAATACGGATTTTATTCTGTTACATAAATGATATACCTAATCATGGAAGTCAAATCCAATTTGCGGGGTAGTTTATATTTTATAAATGGAAAATTATTGATAATTAATAACCTTCTCATAATAAATTTTTTATACAATGATGTGTCAATCTTTAAGTGGTAAAGTGTGGAGATCTTAAATTTTGAATGATTGACTTTTTTATGACTAACATAAGGTCTGTTTTTGTATAAAAAAATTACGTTGTATAACATTACTTTAAAAAAAAAAAAAAACCATCCTTGTTATATATAAATATTTAAAAATATTTATTCAGTGATTTATTATTTGCAAAGCTAGTTTATTTAAAAAATTGAATTTTTTTTTAACTAGATTGGACCCGATTCAATACATTTAACTTTGACCCGGACCTGATCCGGCTGGAATAGTAGAAAGTGACTTCACCGTTCACGTGAATAGTAGAATTTCACTTTCCATATTAAATTATAATTCACTCTCCACTATTTAAACAAGATTTGAATGGGTCTCACATAAATAGTAAAACGTGATTGAGTATTACCAAACATTCAATATGTGCGGTTTATTTTAAAAGCAAAATATAAACAAACAGGCACTATATATAAATATTTTAAAAAAATTATTCCGTGATTTATTATTTGCAAATCTGGTTTATTACCATGACTAATTAAGAGCTTTTCTTGAACACTTTGGATATAGAAAATTTCCAACATATACATTCAGTATTAGGAACGGTAGGAACGGTATTGAGCTTAAACATTAATCGCGAAATATTATCTAGGATTAATTTCTTTAACAGTAAAGGATATTCTTAGATTAGTTTCTACATTAATTGAAAATAATTTTAAAAGTGTGTCTTTATATATGGTGAATTAAACAAAAAAAAATAAATATTATTTGAAATGCTAATTCTAATTAATATTTAAATCTAATGAATCAAGAAAGTTAATATATTTATTTAATTAGGTAAATTCCTTAAAATTATTTAACATTCATAAAAATATGTATATTCTAGTATTACATCGCTCATTATGGCTGCAATAGAATCTCTACTATATGGTAAGCTCGTAGTCAAAACAATTTTTCAATCACTTCTAACAAAGAACTGTACATGTTTTGATGTGTTAATGTTAAAAATATGTATATTTAATTTTTTTGTTTGGTATTAATTTTTTTAAAAGTTTTTTGATTGTTTTGATATGCTAATGTTAAAAATATTTTTTCAAAATAAAAAAATTATTATTTTAATATATTTATGAACAAAAAATACTTTGAAAAATAATCATATTATACTAAGCCTCTAAATATTGGACTGCAAACTTAGAAATCATATTATATTTGGTTTTTCATAAGAAATCTTATTATGATATGTAAAGTAATTTTCAATAAATTTTTTTTTATTATTATTCTTTTATGTAACTATATGAAAAAAATAAAAACGGATAGTTTATTTGAAGACTATGGCATCTTTGATACTTTTAGAGAATAATATCTCCACAAAACGCTAATTATGGCATATTATGATACTTTTAACAAACCATCTAAATTATTGTATTTGAAGATAGTTTTATTATAAATTTGAGGAAAAAATTAAATAATAAAAAGAAAATTAAGAGGTGAAGGGCCATATAAAATTATTTTAATTTATTTGGTTAGAATGTGGCCTGCATGTTGCTTGATCATTAGGCATTGGACATGTAAAACACAACTTTCATTTCATTATAAACATTCTCTTAACAAACCATCTAAATTCTTTTTTTTACACGTTAATCTACCAAAAAAAAAAAAAAAAACCCTGCCATTCTGACCCAACCCAAAAACCCTTTATCCTCTAATCTTGCTTCATAAAAAAACAAATAATTTGAACAAAAATCGCAACCAAGCTATAATATTTGAGAGTGTGGTTGTAATTACTTTTTAAAATATTTTTCACTCAGAAATATATCAAAATAATATTTTTATTATTTTTTAAAAATTATTTTTGATATCAGCGCATCAAAATGACCTAAAAACACCAAAAATTAATTTTAAAAAAAAATTTAATTTTTTTTAAATTTTTAAAACACAAAAATAAACATAGCCACGTATGTAATTTTGTCCTTCATAATGTTCTTCAAATTCAAAATAATAATCAGCATAGAGTTTATACCTTAAATGTTTCGTATTGACTTACTCAATTTTTTTTAAAAAATAAATTAATTGATTGTAACCTAAGGTTAAGTTTAATAACTTAATAATTATGAAAAATTATACTAACAACAATTTAATCTCCTTGACAAATTTTTTTTTAAAAAAACATAGGGACAAATGTTAATTGTTTTAGAAGTATTTAAAAACAAGATTTTTTTTTTTTGAGAATATTATTTAAACACAAAATTGTACTAACAGCAAAAATCAATCGAATCGAATCTCATTCCTTTCTTTTCCAAACAGAGCGCTGTGGAATCCTGAATCTAGGTGAATTCAGACATATCTTCCGTACGTAAGAATGTACACGTTCACATTTGTACTTGAGTAACATGGCATGCCCGTATTTTGGGTCCTGCTGCGAGTAATCATCTAGCGACACTCGCCAAGTCTATGAGAAAATTTGATCAGAGGACACGTTTCAGTGTTTTTTTTTTTTTAAAGAAGCAAGTATTTAAAGCTCCTGCCCACTCAAGCGAGTAAAGAACATAAAGATAACACACAAATTAAGGACATACTTGTCATTTCGTGAATCAAATAGCTCTTGTGCTAGAAAAAGCGACTTCTTCCCACTTTCCACTTTCCACTCCATTTCTTTATTACTTGCTTCCACAATGGTTCTTTATTAGTAAAAATCTGAACGAACAAGACTTTAGTAGAGATTAATTAAGCTGAGAAAATATTCTCAAAGAGTTCTGAGTCCATGATGAGTTTTGTGGGTATTGTAAAATTTGTGGTGAAATGCCTTGACATTGTTGCCTGGTATGAAAATAAGTGTATCTCTACTCATAATCGCATTGTTGTACGTACTATAGTACTGAAAAACTCCACCTGTGATGTGGTTTTGAAGTTTGGTTCTAATTTCTTAGATCTCTTTGTTTCTTTTAACTAATAGAAGTTCAGTTTCATATTTTCTGATTAATCATGAGAATGCTTGATTTTAAGCATTTTATTTTGTCCCAATGATTAATTAAGAAAGTCTTGCTTTGCTTTGCTTTGTGCTTATGTTTTCAAGATTTTGATGATCAGTTGTTTCTGTTCTATGACCGCAGGCCTGTATTTGGTTTGGGTTATCCTTTGTAAGTCTCGCTCTCTTTGTTTGACTTTGTTTCCTGTTAATGACTCACGATTTCTAATGATGATTCAGTTATGTTATTCAAAATGTAAAATCGGTATTTATTTACCCAAGAAGTTATGAGTCATCACTAATCATCCGTTCTTGGTTCTGAATGTGAACAGATGTGCTTCCATTCAAGCGATCGAGACTAATTCAAACTCAGACACCCAGAAACTGATCGCTTATTGGGTCTCCATTTCTGTGGTTTTGCTCTTCGAACGTGCTTTTCAGCTTGAATGGTAATTTACTATATTTTCTGCATTTTACATCATATAGCTCTGTTTTCGTACTCAATTGAAACGAATGAAAACATAATCTCTTCGGAGTCAAAACAATTTCTGTAGCTTCTGATCTACGGGAATTTTTCCTGATGTTTTGTAATTACTCTGAGCACGCACAATTGTTGGAAGTTTATATGTTCAAGATGATTTTGGACTTTGGTGCAAATTGTTGAAATGGGGAATTTTGCTGTGTGGTATTTAATTAGGACAACAGGTAGTACCTTACTGTTGATTTCTCTTACCTCAATCTCTATTTTCCTCTCTCTCTCTCTCTATATATATATATATATGTCAGGCTAACCTTCTGGCCATACATTAAGCTAATGATTGTCGGCTGCTTGGTTCTGCCTGACTTTGATGGTTCCCTTTGTGTCTATCAACACCTTGTTCATCCATGCCTATCCATGGACCTAAGAATCATCATCTGCCAGTTCAAAAAGCTGGAGGAGTTGTTTTTCAAGAAAGATGATTTTCTTGTTGAGGTGGAGAGATATGTGAAGGAAAATGGCATTGATGCTTTGGAGAATCTCATTGCTTCCACGGTACAAACACTTCTTCATGGAAACAATACCTATGAAAATCTTTTGATATATACATGAAATTAATTGCATCGATTTAATTTTGATGTTCTTATTATGTGCATAAAATCATATGCATGCTATGGTTGGATTGAATCAGGGTTATAATAAAATTAGGTTGATAGATGCTATCTATATAGTTTTGGTACAAAAAGTATGTCTTCTCATCTTCACTGCCCTCCCAAACACCTGCCTCTTTCTTCCAGAAAAGGAGTGCAAAGCCTAATGTTGCTGTGAATGAGATCAAGGCAGTTGCAGCAGAGGATAGGGTAAGGCCACTAATTTCACTTGCATATTGTTTATGGATCCTTATATTACTTGTTCAAGTCAAATGAATGTAAAAACACACCTGACCAATGGTAGTAGGAAAGGTCTTGATAATGGGAGCTCGATCATTGCAGCAACCGCATGCATCACTCATATTTCCTTCTATTCATTTGATTGATTTATGTATTTGTGAAAAGAAGTCCAACTTATGAACTCATTCTATATTATTGTAGAAGAGTGGTTGTTAAGTGTCATGTTGTCGAAGTACAGGTTTTTTTTTTTGGCAATCAAATTAACTGATTTCAACCATATGAAAGGAAAAGAGAAAAAAAAAAGAAAAACTTTATCAAGCTTTTGATTCATGCAGCTGAAGTTTGAGCCACCAAATCTTCAAGTTCCACTCAAAGACAGTAGTGCTGCCAAAATAACAGAGAAAATAGAAGTTGCATCAACCAAGCAGGTAATTTTAGTCAACAGTTGGAATTATTGGCACTTTTAAAGAAAAAAGTATACCCGCGTTTTTGAACTGCAAAATTTTTACTGCCAGATGAGAAATTTGATTATCTTTGATTAATGCAGCTAAAATTGGAACAATCTAAACTTCTGGTTCGATTAAACGATAGCAATGCAGTGGAAATAACAGAGGAAAAAGAAGTTGCATCAACCACGCAGGTTAATTAAATAACAGTTGAAATTTTCAGGCTTTAAAGAAAAAGTCTACCTGTGATCTTGGAAATAGTATTATGAACTGTGAAATGTTACTGCCTAATGCGAAATTGGAATATCTTTTGATCCATGCAGTTAAAGTTTGAACAACCTAAACTTCCAGTTCTACCCAGAGTCAGTAATGCTGTGGAAATAACAGAGAAAAAAGAAGTCTCATCAACCAACCAGGTAACCAATTTATTCAAAAGTTGGAGATAGTAGTATGAACTGTGAAATGTTGGTGCCTAATTACAAATTTGAACATCCAAAAATATGTGGGAAAGAACGAAGAGCTTGTCTGGACCCAGAATTATAAAATACTGTTACTTCCACTCAAACAATCTAAAACTTCTAGAACTTGTGTTATTTTATAAAATTTTCAAAATTTCTGTTCTGTGGATCACAAATTTCCTTCCGTTCCCTTCCCCTCTATGATTGTGAAATTTTGCCTTCCTTTATTGGTTTCTTATCATTCAATGCCATCGTTACCATGTGCATTTATCCATCCTTTAAGCATTTATATTTATTGCCTTTGCAGGTTAGACAAATAGAACCTAACATTGGTCAGACAGAAAACAGAACATTTCAGCCCCTGGAGAACATAAATACAGCAGCAGCAGCAATAGGAGGCCGAGATCTTTACGAGATACTACCTCCTGAGAAAGTCCAAAAGGTATGGACTTGTGCTCTATGTCAAGTAACAGCCCAAAGTGAGACAGTTCTTAATTCACATCTGCAAGGGAAACGACACAAGGCAGCTCGTGAACAGTTAAAAGTCAAGAATCAGACACCAAAAGGTGAGGTTTCCTCTGCTTCACTGGGAAAGAAATCAAATGTTACCACGGCAACCGCAAGGATTGGTGTTAGAGATCATACTGGCATATTATCTCCTCAGAATGCCCAAAAAGTTTGGACTTGTCTTATATGCCAGGTAACGCTTAAAAGTCAGACAGACATAAACTCACATCTTCAAGGAAAACAACACGAGCAAGCTCGTGCGCTGCTGAACTCCAAGAACCGGGCATCACGTAGCAATGCTTCTTCTGCTTCAGTGGAAAAGAAAACTAATTTTCCTGAAAACAAGCCAGAGAAGTGTACAATCAGCAATAATACTTCACCTGAAAATAGAATACATGAAGCGAAGAAGCAAGGCAAGCAAGAGAACCCGATGAAGAGCCTATTTGTTGAGATAAGAAATTCCAAGTGGCGGTGTACAATCTGCAATGTAAGTTGCACCAGTGAGGGGGACATGGCCTGTCATCTTAAAGGGAATAAGCACTTGGATGTTAGCATTTCGAAGTGGCAGTGCACCATTTGTAATGTAAATTGCACCAGTGAGGGAGACTTGGCCTGTCATCTTAAAGGGAATAAGCACTTGGCTGTTAGCATTTCCAAGTGGCAGTGCACCATTTGTAATGTAAATTGCACCAGTGAGGGAGACATCCACTGTCACCTTAATGGGAATAAGCACTTGGCTAGGATGCGAGAATTGGATGGTCTTGGAGGCAGTCGGCATGCCTGAGTCACTGAATTTGTTCATATCATTATTGTAGAACATCTATATGTGGAGGTTAAGGACTTAAGGTGGCTACGAGAATCTAAGATACCTGTAGATTAATCAATTACTTGGATTTTGTCTCCCATCTGTATCATTGAATTCTAGTTATACAAGCTAACTTCTCAAGGTAAGCACGTGATGGTACAAGGTCAAATGATATTTTTCCTCCGTATGCAGCTTTATTAAATGACGTGTCTCGTGGCCCAACAAAGAGAATGTTTATTTTTATGGCTGCTTCTGCTTGTGGAGTAGACCATAAAAATAAACCGTTTGGTTATGTTTAAACACAAATTATTGTTTGTGAAATCTATTATTATTTTGCGTTTAAACCGAAGGTTAACAAAAAACAACTTCAAGCTGCTGCTTAAAAGATGATGGTGAGGAAAGGCTGGTTCACCAATGCTGCCTCTTCTTCTCTGTTCTTTATCTAGTCTTTCTTTTCCTTTTGCTTTCTGGATTCTCTCCTCTTCTGCTTCTCTCTCTGGATTGGGGGACAAATTTGAAGATGATGTCCCTAACTGCTTCCTATTCTTTTGTAAACAGAAGCGTGGCCTGAAAGAGATAGAAGAGCAGAAACAGAGGCGCGGCCTTTCCTTTCTCCTTTTTCTTTTGCTGCTTCCCCGTCTCCACTGTTCTGCAAAGTGAACAGTGAAAAACGTCTCCACTGTAAACAGAGGTGCAGCCTCAAAAAGAGAAGAAGAGCATAAATAGAGGTACGACCTTCCCTTTCTCCTTCTTCTTCTTCTGCTGCTTCATTCTTCATTGTTCACGTGAATAGTGGAGAGCGTCTCCACTGTAAACAGAGGTGCAACTTGCCCTTTCTCCTTCTCCTTCTTCTTCTTCTTCTGTTGCTTCGTTGTCTCCACTGTTCTGCAAAGTCAACAGTGGAGAGCGTCTCCACTGTTTATGGGCCGGACCCGGTCCGACCCAAACCTAAATGCATTGTACCGGGTCCGACCCAATAAAAAAATCCAAAAACATTTCACAAATATTGTTTTTTATTCGAAAAACTAGTGTTTAACATTATTCAATGACACTACATAATTACATTAGAAGGATATCGCATGATGACGTAACATTTGCAGAATTTGATCGCAATTTCAATTTTGTTCCTGATAATGTTTTATCTGATGTTGTTGCACGCTCAAAAAGCCATGAAAACTATAGTCCTTGTCAGATGAATTTCTTTCGTGATGGAATTACAGATAGTTTAATAGAACAATAAAAATTACTTTATATAAAATATTGTTTATTTCATGATATAACAACAGTAGTTTAATCTAAAATATTTCAATTAAAAACAATCAATATTAATATAAGTCTTTTTTAGTTATTTTATAACTTCAATTTGAAAAACATTATTAACCAAACACATTAAACTACTTTTTGTTCAATCTCAATTTTAACCAAACATATATTTTTCCAAATCAACTTCAACTAAAAAGTACCTTTTGTTTGGCATTACATTTTGGAAGCGTTTTTGAAAAAAATTAATTTTTTTATTTTTTTCTTTACTTCAAATTAATATTTTTTTGATATTTTCAGATCATTTTGATGTGCTGATATCAAAAATAATTTTTTAAAAATAAAAAAAATATTATTTTAATGTGTTTTGAAATAAAAAACATTTTGAAAAGTAACTACTACCACACTCTCAAACATCAAATTCTCAAACATCAAATTGAAGGCAAAAACTTGATAGGCATATGTAGGCAAGCATTTGAATTTGCTAATTTTAACTTTAATTAATGGTGTTTGGTATTGAGAGTGAATCTGGTTTTTTTTAATTTGAATTATTTTTTTATGTTTTTCAATCTATATTAAAAAATAAATTTTAAAAATTAAAAAATATATATTATTTTAATATATTTTTAAACAAAAAAAATATTTTAAAAAAATAATTTTAC
>Ga0325414_1001744_pt1 | contig 21465 bp, 10 predicted proteins | sample PopdelMetagenome_8_FD_206183 | JGI IMG/M metagenome (GOLD analysis project Ga0325414, IMG submission 206183) | Populus deltoides microbial communities from Bellville, Georgia, United States - Leaf-PdKOR-R3 | ecosystem: Host-associated > Plants > Phyllosphere > Phylloplane/Leaf | place: USA... | reverse complement strand
GAATTTAGTAATCCAATGCAAGCTTGGTAAGATTAGAGCCAATAGCAATCAGGCTGCTAAGATTAATTCAAGCTTGATTAATGAACCTTGAAATACTCTCAGGGTGTTCTTTCCGTTATTCTTTAAAAGAGAGATCGCCACCACTGAAGGGAGAGCCACCTTTCTGCTCCCAGAGGCCATATTGTTTTGGATGAGCATTACGTGTGAATCAGTTGAAATCAGATGTCTTATAAATGTTAATTTTTCTTTGTTATATATATATATATATATATATATAATTTCGTTGCACAAATAATTTCATTTTTTTTCCTTGCGTTGCACAAATAATCTCTTAGAACTCGCTAAGCGGTCTTATGGTCAATCCAGTTAAAAGGAACTTGTTTTTTTGTTTTTTTCCCTCCAAAGCCATCTGCGAGGTTTTCTCACCCTTCTTGAGGTACCTAGTGGTCCTAAACAATAAAAAATAATCATTCATATGTATGAGCGTTTTTTTTTTTTGTTTTTGTTTTATAAAAAGTAAACTAGTTGACTTGAAAAAAAAAATCTAGGTAAATGTTTTTAACATATGAATGACCTCATTTCATTGTTTTTTTTCTTATTTTTTTAATAAATGGCTTGTAAACCAAGTTTGAATAAATAATCTATTTTTAAAGAAGAGAATTTGTCAATTGAAGTTTAATCTAAAATTTTATAGTTGTAGGTTTTACAATTATGATCACTTATTTATCCAGAGTGATATCCTTATGAAACTTGTATTGTTTTATAAATGCACTAACCAAATCTTTCCACCTTTCAATCTTAGTATTGTCAAGCCTCACATACTAAGTCAAGGCGACGTCACTAAAGTTGTTTTAAAAAAGTTGGACAAGAAGTTTCTTGTCATGGACAATTTATATGATCTTATTATAATAGGTTTTTAAATAAGTCAATTGGTATTGAGTTCATGTATACTACACAAACTCGGGCACTCAAAATTATTTCGGTACTATAACATTAGGGACTAGGCACATTTCTAATGCTTTTATTATGGTGTATAGATTAGACATTTCTATTGCCCTCATCCTTTCTTCTAAAGCCATCTATTTTTCATAAGCTTCTTTTTTTACAAGCTTTTTTTTTATAGCTTTGTCTCCAATAAAATCTACTGTAGGGGTTAGTCTTATGGGACAAATAGGTTGGACACATGGATAATGGCCCATAAACTGGGATTTTAGAGATGTCCTACTAGGGCTCGAATTTTATTAATGGAAAAGATTTATGGTTGTTAAATGAGTTGTTGTTGGTTGAGTACCCAGGGCTTCTATATATTTTTCCCTTAACTCCTACTTAAGTAGGCCGGTGAGCCTTGCTATGTCCCCTTTAAGGTTTTCTATATCTTTTTTGACGTTCATCCTCCCAATGGGCTTGTTCCTCATTTTTCATCAGTTTCTTTTGGAATCTGGTGTTATAGGTTTGTTTTAAAGGGAGATCTATATTTTAATCTTTCAAACAAAAACCATTCAAGTTTGCAAAGGAAATAAATATGAGATGCTTGTAGAAAGGTAAATTAAATACGGGTTCGTCCTTTAAAGGTGACAATGGTCATCATCTATATATTCAGAAATCTGATGTCATCATTATTGTTTACACCGATAAGAAAATCCATATGCATCTCAATCATTTTTTAATAGCTTAGACTCTTGTAGAATATATGTGATGATCATTTTCCACCTAAAAGTCATTAAATTCATAATACTACATGTTAGGCTTTCATTGATGCAATTTACTGATTACACATACATTCTAAGGATATGTTCTATTCATTAAGTGAACATGAATATGTTTTCTATATGGTCTCAAAAGAGTCTTAAATCTGTCTAGTGATGGTCATTATAAGGATAGTACAAGGGCGTTGTAAAAAATAGTTAAGGTACATATGTCCACAATTATGAAGCAAACACTCATATTTGAGTTGAGTGTTTTACAAATTTAAACCTTAATTGATGTAGGACAGACCATTAATCCCCTACCTAACCTAAAAGCTTACATGTGCTCTTAAAAATTAAAGCATTTGATGCACGATGATATTAATCCATATCAAATATATAATACATATGCAATATGTACAAAAATTAAAGCATATAATGTATAAGGAATATGTATAAAAATACATGTTTAAAAATCAGTGCTCAAAATAATCAAATTAAAACATAACAGACAAACAAACAATAAAGCTTAGCCAACAAGAAACTCCTTAATAGAATTTCTATTTTGTCACTTGTGTGTGGTATTGTGATGATCATCCTTCTAAATCAGGATTTTGGTGGTGGTATGGAAAGAATAAAGAATTATTGTCTTTTTTATGGTTATAAAGGTTTGGAATCATCATCTAGTATTTTGATAACTAGAAACCTTAAATGATCTTTAAAGTCCAGTTAAGGGGATTTTTTGTGTATAGGAATGACAATATCACCCCTAATACACTATATCTAAGGTAATGTAAATACCTAACAAAAAAAGTAAAGCCAGAAATGATCTCACTGTAGCTGATGATTTCTGAGTCAACAGGGGTTGTACGCGCTAATGAATCCATGCGTCCACTGTGGAAATAGTTTCGTTGATGATTTCTGAGTCAGTAGCGACTCAGTTTTCGTTAATGATTTCTGAGTCAACAGGGGCTGTGCGTGCTAACAAATCCATGCGGATGTAAAACCTGATAAAAATTAAAACTAGGCCGACCTAAGTTAGGAGGGCTGGCCTCCTCTAAGGGGAAATATGAGGGAGCAGAACCGACCTACTCTAAATGAGAACTATGAAGGATTTGACTAGCCTTAGAATACAATAAACAAGGATAAGAACATGGGTAACCAACCTTCCAAACACGCCTTCACATTTAAAAGGGGTATAAATACAACAAATGAGAGAGAATGACCTTTTTCCCAAAACAGCTAGCCAGCAGCCTTGGCTGCAAAAATCTCTCTTTCCAAAGCAAAACCAGTAAACCCAACTATATGCACCACCCTGAGCATGAGAGAAGAAGGGAGACTTAGGGAGAAACAGTGGCCGAAGCTATAAAAAGAGAAGGAGCCTAAGCCTCTTCCCAGAACCAACATTAGCCATTATTACAACACACATACCATTTCTCAAGGAGAAAACCGAAACCAAACAACCTGTATGCTATCTTCTTTAAATGTTGAGTGAGAAGTGAGTTAAGAGAAGGAGAGAAAACTAGAAACATGGTAGAAAGAGAAGCTTAAAGGGTTGGCTGGACAACAAGAGAGGAAATGAAGAAACCTAATAAAAGAAGAAGAAGAACATACCACCTAATCTTAAACTAGTACTGCCCCAAAATCATGAGGTAAAGGAAGAACATCACCTCTTTGTTTATTCCTTGAAACTTCTGGACAAAAATTAGGAAGAAAACTTCAAGAGAAATGGCCTAAGATTCTTACACCTATGATTAAGGGAAACTAGACTAGAAAATGCATGAAAGTGGAGCTGAATGGGGGACCTAACTCCAGAACATTTAACAAAGGAAATAAATAAATTTGAATGCACAAACTTAGGAGGAGGGTCGATCTTAGTGAGGGTTGGACAAAATACAAATTTAATGTGATGAAATGCATGGATTGTGACCATATTAGAACCTTAGACCATCCTGGAATCAAAACAAAAGGTGTATTGGTGTGAATGACGAGATTTCTGCATGTGTTTGAAGAAATTATGTGAAAATATGTTAGAAGGATATAATGCACATAATTATAACCTTGTTGAATCATTAGAAGGATGTTTGAGCTGAAATGGAATTCATGTTGAAGTTAATGCTTTGAATCTATCATGTAATCGGAAAAATTGCATGGCTATGAACCAAGTGAATGAAGTTATAATTGTAGCATGTTGTTGTGATTATACTTGTGATAGATTGAATGTGGTTGGCTATGGTTTATGTTCAATTCAGTTTGGGAGTGTTATAAGATAAGGGAAAAACCTAGCGTAAACTTTACGCTTAAATGATGGAGAGATTAAGACAGAAATTACTTGACTGTCGCTGTCGATTTCTAAATCGGCAATGACATGCATTACGTCAATGATTTTTGTGTTGACAATAAGACATGTGCATTGATAATTTCAGCGTCAGCCATAGAACTAGGTTGCGTTGATGAATTCTAGGTCGACAGTGACTTAGTTTTCATCGACGATTTCTAAGTTAGTGGTGGTCTATATGCACTGATGATTTTAGGATCAACCATAAAATTGGGTTGTGTTGACGAATTCTGGGTCAGCAGTGACTCAGTTTTCATCAATGATTTCTAAGTCTGCAGTGGCCTTTGTGCGCTGGTTGATGACAAGTTATGTGATTACCGAGTGCAAATAGATTGATTTGTGATTATTTATGTGTTAGGTGTTGAGACCGGGATCGGACCTTTGACAGGCTAGGGCACCCCATGAGAAAAACAGGTAGGTGATTTCCACCTTTTTCTTGTATAATGTTAATGTTCCGAAATGATTTAGTTATGGATGATATGTTATTGAGTTATCGATGAATGTTAAACCGACTATGAAATGTTGATTGATTTGTTGATGAATGCTAAATCGACTATGAAATGTTGATTCAGTTCTTGATGATTGTCAAAATGACTACGAAATGTTGACCGAGTTGTTGATGAATGTTAAACTAACTATAAAATATTGATTGAGTTGTTGATGAATGCTAAAATGATTATGAAATATTGATTGAGTTGTCGATGAATGATAAACTGACTATGAAATGTTGATTGAGTTGTTGATAAATGTTAAAAGGACTATGAAATATTGATTAAGTTGTCGATGAATGATAAACCGACTATGAAATATTGATTGAGTTATTGATGAATGTCAAAACAACTATGAAATGTTGATTGGGTTGTTGACGAATGTTAAACCGACTATGAAATATTGATTAAGTTGCTGATGAATGTTAAACTGACTATGAAATGTTGATGAGTTATTGCTTAGCTTCGACTAATGATGTAACAACCTGGCTTTTCAAGCCCAAAACAACGGTAATTTTTTTTATACTTGACACACATCGTGTCGGTAATTAACGAACTTGTTCCCTCACCACATCAAGATACAATCCATACACCAACAACAATCAACATTTCATTTAGAAGTGAATTTTACATAAACACATATTATTATGTTTGCATGATTAGAAGTTCACATTAAAAATATACATATATAGACATGAGTTTGCATTCCTGTCCTACTAATAGTCATCAAAAATTTAAACAAAAAGGATCTAATAATAGTTATACATTCAGTACATTGATTCATACAAAATACATCGTGATTTAGAATGCAACTACATGATTCCTTGCAAAAGTAGGTTCCCATGTATTGGGTTACCTGGGCACCTCGTTGGTGTGACGTCTCTGCAACAGTACAAAACATTTATAAGAATGCGATTACTTAATAATAGTAATGATAATAAGTAGTCTGGCAATTTAATGAAGCATTAACATTAACCCATGTTTGAAGTGTGACATTTGTAGTTCCTTTATGTACTTGGTATGTACGGTTTGTTGTAAATTTATATACCTCATTTCTTGCAATCAACTATAATCTTAAATTCGGTTATCCTCTTAAGTCATCATTAGCCGAGGTTAACCATTCACTCGTCTTGACCATCCACTTCGGATGCCATTAGCCAAGTTTAACTAACCATTTTAACTAATCAAATTTTTGTCAACATTACTCATTTGGCAGTTTAATTTTTATACTAACACAATACGGTAACAATTCATGTTAAAGCATTTCATAAATCAACGTTATGAAAAAGGAAGGTGGAAGTCACCTACCTACTCCACCTGCGGGTTGTCCTTGTCCTGAAGATGGTCCGATTCCGATCGCACCACCTAAGACATCAATGGTCACAAATTAGTACATTTATATCTTTGAATCACATTCATCACCATACTTATTTCAAGAATTCATATGTTCACATTCAAGTGTTCCATATTTTACACCATCACACAATGAAATTGTTACAAACATTTGAGTCATTTCTGCTTGGGAGGCCTATTATAGAAATCGACAGCGCAAACTGGTTCGCAGCGGGCTGCACAGTTCGATTTTGAAAACTGGTTCGCTGTAGGCTGCACGCTGCGGCAACAAAAACTATTTCGCTATTGGCGCATAATTTTGGCAGCGAATGGTACTTCGCTGCAGCAAATGCTAATTCACTGTAAATGACTCAATTTCGACAGCGAATTACAAATTCGTTGTAGACAATTCAACGTCGGCAACGACTCCTAAATTCGTTGGAGGACACACAATTCTGCAACGAATTATTAGCTGCAAACAACTCAATTTTGTATTTCGGCAGCGAATCCCAAATTCATCGCAGAACACACAATTCGGTAGCGAACATTAATTCGCTGCAAACAATTAAATTTCAACAGTGAATTACAAATTCCTTGTAGACAATCCAGCTTCGGCAGCGAATCCCAAATTCGCTGCAAGACACATAATTTGGCAACAAATGTTAAATCACTGCAAACGACTCAATTTTGGCATCAAATCCTAAATTCACTGCAGAACACACACGCTGTAACCAACTCAATTTCTATAATTTTGGTAGCGAATCCTAAATTTGCTGCAAAACACACAATTCGGCATTGAATGTTAATTCACTGCAATCCACTCAATTTCGGCAGGGAATTTCAAATTTGCTGAAGACAATAAAACTTTGATAGCAAATCCCAACTTCGTTGTAGGACATACAATTCGGCAATGAATGCCAATTCACTGCAACCAACTCAATTTCAGCACCGATTTACAAATTCGCTGTAGACAATACAATTTTGGCAGCGAATCCCAAATTCACTCCAGGACACACAATTTGGCAGCGAATGTTAATTCGGTGCCGTCAACTCAATTTCAGCAGTGAATTTCAAATTTGCTACTGGCAATACAACTTCCACAGCGAATCTCAACTTCGCTGCAGGACACACAATTCGACAGCGAATGTTAATTCGCTGCAACCAACTCAATTTTGGCAGCGAATTACAAATTCACTGCAGACAATACAATTTCAGCAATGAATTACAAATTTGTTGTTGGACACACAATGTGGTGGCGAATGTTAATTCCTGCAAACAATTCGACTTCGGCAGTGAATTACAAATTTCAATAGCGAATCTTAAATTCGTTGTAGGGCATACAATTCAACTTCGGCAGCAAATCCTAAATTCACTGGAGGAAACACAATTCAACATCGAAAGTTAATTCGCTGCAAATAACTCAATTTCATCAGCGAATCCCAAATTCGCTGCAGAATATACAATTTGGTAGTGAATGTTAATTCGCTACAACCAACTCAATTTCTACAATTTCGGCAGTGAATCCCAAATTCGCTGCAAAACACATAATTCGGCAGCGAATGTTAATTTACTGCAACCAACTCAATTTCTACAATTTTGGCAGCAAATCCCAACTTCACTGCAGAGAACACATCTCTTGGGTCTGGCATTGGCCAAATCCAACACATCTATATTGGGGCGTGTTTATTGCTTGCGCGTGCTAGCCCAACACACTAGAGAATTCAAGAAAATTATACACATGTTTTTCTTAATCCAATATTTTTTGGTAAAGATATATAAAGATATACTGATAAAATCTTGGTTCATCAGTAATCCTCAATCTTTGTGATATAATAATATGCAAAGACTTTAATTCAAGTAAAGTGGTGAGTTTTGCTCATATAAAACGGGGATGTAAGTTGGAAAAGGTGCAGAAAAATATGCATTTGGACATAAAAAAAAATTTTTAGATAAAAATACCAAGTGATTATAGTAACAATTTCTAAGAGATTGAGGGTACCATACCCATCATTTATAAAAATTCCTAAGTCGTTGTGTGGAACCCAATGAGGATGAAACTATACTTAGAAATTTCTAAGTGATTATAGGTTTTTTTAAGAGTAGGAGCATGTAGCTTTCCCAACATTGTCATGGGTCTTAAAAGCCTTCCACTAAAGAGTGGTCATTATGATCATTCATTGTTTTTACAGGGTACGAGAGCCTCATACTAAAGAGTGGTGATTGGATGATGTTGCTATTTCTATAAGTGAGACCAAGTCCATTCCTTAGAAACTAAAGTTATTGCCCTTGGGGGATCAAGTCCATCCCATGGAGAATTATGCAAATAGCATTAGGGAGATCAAGTCCATCCTATAGAGAGAGGCACATATAGCACCAGCGAGAACGAGTTCATCCCATAGAGAGTGGTGCAAAAAACACTACTAAGATCAAGCTCAACCCATAAAGAGTGATGCATATAGCACTTTAGAGATCAAATATATCCCTTGAAGAGTGGTGCATATAGAACTGGTGAGATCAAGTCCATCCCTTATAAAGTGGTGCATATAACACTAGGAAGATCAAGGTCATCCCATGAAAAGTGGTGTATATAGCACTGAGGAGATCAAGTCCATCCCTTGGAGGGTGATGTATATAGTATTGGAAGATCAAGTCTATCCCATTACGAGTGGGGCATATAAATAAGGAAAGATCAAGTCCATCCATTGTAGAATGGTGCATATAATAATAAGTAAGTCAAAACCATCCCATGAAGAGTGGTGCATATAACATTGGTGAGATAAAGCCATCTGTAGGGACCTGAAATTTCCAAGTAATTTTCATATTTCTAATCATTATGTCTGAGTATAATAGGGTAATTTTTTTATGCAATCTGTCTAACAATACATCTCATTATTGATTCTTTGGTTTACCAAATTTGTAGCAGAGTTTCCCCTATAACTTGTATATTTTCTCAGTTCTTTTCTTATCCTCTTGGGCAACACAATATCAAATAACTCTATACATACATGCAGTAGCCTTCGGCCACCCACCAATTTAATTGTTTATCCATTTGATTTTTTCACATCACTTCTCACAATTCATCTTATATTCTTTTTATTTTTCATTTACTTAAAACATATGTGTGATAGATACACACACACACAACAAAAAAAGTTATTAACATAATTTTAAGTATTCATAGGACATAAAAATAAGCACCTAACAAAATTATAATAGTAAAACAACACAATCAGTGCTGGCTCACCTTGTGTCAAAGACCTGCAACATATATAGCATTATAAGAGTTATTAGTCATCAAGAAAACTTATTCTCATGATTTTTTATAAGGAAAATGAATCATTATGTCAAATAACACTTTTAACAATCTTGCTCAAAACATTCAACTCAAATTCAATAATACCTCAACTTATATGACAATACTCATGCTCATCATTGCAACTAAAATAACATTATAAATTTGACATCTAGCCATAAAATACATGTACGTGGTTTTTCATAAGGAAGGAGAACAATATGCTTATCCAGAATTTTTTTAGCATCAATTACATCATACACATATTGAATTACACACTAGCTGTTATGACGTTTAAATTCATATTTGTCACTTTCCACATTGCCTTTACAATGAGTTAATACATTTAAATATAAGGTTGTCGACTATACATCACCACGTAACAACTCATTTTTTTAAATTTTTGATTCCTTGATTAATAATTAATATTTCATTTCCTTAGTTACTGATTTTCTTGGGTACAATCCTTGAAGTAACCACACGTATTAATCCAATGTTTACTCATCACCATCACTACTTAACATAATTTGTTTGTAACATTACCATATTTTATATTTTTTAGGTATAATAGATGTTTGTTACATTATCACCCCCATTCACATTTATTTTGACTTAGTAATACATCGAACGATATTATGTCTTAAGTTTGTAATCAACCCCCTTGTTATATACATTTTTAAGCATTGGTTAATGGTCTTACACAATGGTTTCCATTATTTAATCGAGGATAGTTTCAATGATTTCCATTATTTGGAAACAACAACACCATGATTTCTACTTATTGGAAACAACAAGACAATGGTCTCCATTCAAAACAAAGACAACCACATGAATTCTCTTTATATTAGGGACATCTAGGAAGTAACTTATGTTGCCCACAATTTAGTTTAAACGATTTGTCAACTTAAATAGAAGCATAGGGAAAGGAGAATCTACATCATCATCTTATAATTAACAAAATCAAACTTTGCTTCCTTGGTCATCATTGTTTTGGGCAACTAAATATCAAAAAGTTGTCATATTCATAGATATTGGTAATTAATAGTCTAATATCGATTTATACCTTGTCCTTAGTCACTAATATTGCGGCCATTAAGTATTGTTCCTTTCTTATCCTTAGTCACTGACACTGCGGCCACTAAGTATCATTCTTATCTTATCCTTAGTCCCCGATACTATGTCTACTAAGTATGATCTAGTCATCCCCTCACGGATGGATGCTAATAATTCTGGCAAATCCATTTGATTGCCAACAAATTCGACTATTAATATCTTCCTACCGAGCTATCTTTAATATTTTACTCCACATCTTAATACAACCTTATACCACATTATTTTATTTGAGCTATATTTAACAAACAACTGATGACACGTATTATGGTCTAAGAATCCTTGTACAAATAAGATTCTTCCATGCATAACTATTCATGTATAACTATGATCAATTTTGTATATGGTTATTTAAATATTAATTTCGATTGTGAATAACACCTCATACTCTTTATTTCATCATATTATTAAATGCTTTCAAATGAGATGACTCACAACACTCATTACCGGTAATCTTAGTATGGACCCTATTAACCAGAGTTAACCTCATTCTTTACTCCTGGCTATCCAACATAGATATTATTAGCCAAAAGCGAGGAAAGCCCTTTCTATGTTCCGCGCTACGCTAGCTGCAAACTAAAGCACACACTAGACTTCTAAAGGCACCGACTCTCTTCTTACTGACAGCACAACTACATACTGGCACTCAATTAGTAGTGCGGCACGTCACTCGGCTTCTTGGCGTGCTTCGGTTGCACACTGAATTTGTCTTAGGTGCATGTCTCAGCAATAGATCTGCTAATTGAATTAGATATTCTATCTCTTCCTTGGAACAGGTGAATCAGAAATTGGATCTCCATACCCAGGGATTCGTTCATTCGTTCTGACTGCACGACATTCATTCTTGTTATTGCCAGGTCGTTGAAGGTGGAACTAGGAATAAGAATAGGGATCCACGTCGAGCCATCCTGACGGACGAGCTGCATCAATTGAATCGGCAGACAATGTTGGGGCAAAGAGCCGAACCACTGATAAAACTTCGGGCAAACGACTAAGGAATGAAAGATAATGTTCTCCGCCCTGAACAAAAAGAACTTATAGGATGGGTTTGGGGATCCCATTCCAAACGTTTCCTGTTGTCCCCAGACTTCATTCTTTCAACATTTGTATACATGCCCGAATCCGACCCAGAGAGGCCTGACCTATCTATAAAGAGGCTTGTAGCTTCACCAGAATCAGATGCATATGTCGAAAGGTGCAGATGAAGTGAATCAATAGGAGAAGGGACAAATGGCATAGAGGGAAGAGAAGTCTTAGTTAAAGTCACCTTATTGGGCTTTTTTTTTCTGTTAGGGACTGGACCTCCACTTTGTTCTTCAGAGAGATCTCGTCTTCCTACTACTAGACAAGACTCTGCAGCAGTGAGCCAAGGATGCAACCCTAGGTCAGTCCGCCCTGGAAGGAAGTAACTAATAGGCCCTGGAGAACTCCGAAGCGAAATCTTATCCCTTTCTTACCTTGTTGTTCTAGAAATTGAAGCTTCAATGCTTATTCTCGGCTATCCAACATGGATTCCATTAGCCAAAGCTAATCTTATCATTCATTCCCAGCTTTCCAACATGGATACCATTAGCCGAAGCTAATTTCATCAATAAATCACGACTATCCATTATGGATACCATTAGCTGAAGCTAATCACATCATTTAATCTTGGTTGTCCAATATGGATACCATTAGCTGAAGCTAATCATATCATTATTCATTGCATTTCATGAGTAATTTTAATCGATTAAAATCAAGTAGCAACATTATGTATAAATATTTCAAGGATTTAATAATAATTAGTTAAAAGTGGAAACCATCTACCTGCCCCTCCCGTAATGTGTCCTCGCTTGGTTGAAGATCTGATCTCAATTGCGTCTTCTGATACATAAAATGACCATTAATCTATATATTTTTATTTAGGTAATGTCAAAGACCATTTCCACATATATACCAGAACATACATACATTCATTCAAACATCTCTCATGTTTGTATAATTGTACAGCGATAATATTGTAAGAAGACATCCATATCTAATTTTAATGAAGGTCATCTACAAAAATTATATCATTATGACACTGAAATTGTCAACAAAACTGAGTTATTTTGACATTAAAAATCATTAGCGAAAGCTAAATCATTCTGAAACTGCAAATCATCAACAAAAGCTAAGTGACACTGAAAATCATCAACGAAAACTAAGTCATTCTGACACTAGAAATCATCAATGAAAAAACTAAGTCATTTTGACACTAAAAATCATCAACGAAAACTAAGTCATTCTAGCATTTCTTTTTTCTAAATTCACGCATATGGTCAATACTAGGTTTTCCTCCTAAATACCATACTCTAACCTAGTTTTGGACATAAACTACAACCAAATTCACATCCAAAATATATGAAGCAAGGGAAACATATAATGTTTCTATTTCATGACAATATCACACATTCATCAAACATTGTTAAAGAGAAACCATCACTATCTTCATGAGGGTCTTTCTTTGCTATCCTCTTTTAAGGTGGTCGAAGCCTATGTCATTCCCTTAACAAGCTTATTTTTTTGTTCTTCATGTGGCAACATCAAATTCTCATTCATTATCATGTGGCATAAGGTGTTCTACACATACCAATTACGAAGTACTACTAAATATGTTCAAGGATCATATTATTTTCCATAACCTCATCAAGATCATCACAATGTTGTCAAGCAGTACACTATCAAGTTCAACATGTACATTCTCAAGGATTCTCCCTTCTAAATTCCTATAGACCGAAACATGGGTATTAACATTAAATATTTATTTCATCAATTTTTTACTAAACCATTCCAAGTGTTAAAACCTTTAATCATCAACAAATTCTAAGTAAAGATTAGAGCTTAATTAGTCCTTGCTGGTTTAGTCCACCCAACCCTAAACACTATTTGGTGTTTTAATCGTAACTAAAGTTTCAAAATCCTTTTTTGAGCATGGCTTGTCTCTATGAAAAGCTAATACATAGGGTGACAACTTTCATAAAGGACACAACACCTAATTTTTCCATCTATATGTCTAAACTCACTCATTGTAGTAACATAAGAAATTTGTCCAGTACTATGTCAGTCTGGACCTTTACTCAATGTTTTCTCATGTCTAGAGTTATACAACTACAAATAAGTCAAGACTAGTTCCATTTGAAATACACCAGCTCCAAATTATATTGTTTTAATGCTCAAAATTAACAAGTACAGTAGCACCTAAAATTTGTTCAATACTATGTTGGTTGACACGACCAAAAGATTGATGTCTTCTCCCAAGTGTAGGAGTGTCGAAGTAATAAATAACCCGACAAGACCAGGGTCGAACCACAGGGAGGTTAACTCTATTAAATTATAAATAATAATAATAATAATAATCATAATAAGTTGAAGAGAGCTTTGAGATGTGATATTGATATAAGGATTAAATAATGATAAAAATAATTGTGTAGGTTAGAGGATCCACTAATGATATTTCAAACAAGTATAGTATAAACTCTTATTACTCAACTAGAAACCACACACAAAGGAGGTTCCAATCGGATTATAAATTATTAACATGATTACATTAGTTATCTTCTTCGAATAATGCTAATACTTGTAAATGTTGTCAGGTATTCATGATTATAACTTATGTTAACAACAAATCAAGTTCCTTTCATAGCATAGGTGTCGGTTATATCATGCAGTTTGGGCTATGAAAGTGCCAAGTATTTGTTGTACCAAGGTTATACAACATAAATCTAGATTAACCATTTAACAAGCAAAGTATTAAGAGTGAATAAGATAGCAAATACAAAACATGTTAGTATCAAACATTAAAGTCCATGTTGAGTTTATACTATACTTATTCTTACACCATTGGTATAATATTTTCACCTTAATGTAATAAACTTAGCTAAACATAATGAAGAAGAGAAATATAAATAAACAAGATAAGAACATAAATAAGATATAAGTTAACTAAGTAAAGGAAAGGAAATGAAAAGCATAAACAAGATATTAATATAAATATAACTTAAGCATTACAAAAATATAAAGAGAGAGAGCAAGAACATGATCTTGATCTGAAAACCAAGATGCCTAAATACATGGCAAATGCCTCCTTTTATAGGCCAAAATTTGGAACTATTGATTTGATGACTAATTGTTGAGAGGGTGGCCACATCTTGACTTGGTGACAACCCTTATCTTCTTGTCTGAACAAAACATCATTGCTAACGTCAAAATTTGAACACATTGTCCATGAAAGTTCTAGGAAATTGTCTCAGCTTTCCAATAAAAAAAATCAGCGCATTTGGACTTCTAGAACTCGAGATATGGGCTGAACACTGAATAGTGTCTGGGCTGCAGGACAGATTCCGACTTCTCCGTTGTTGCTAAGATTTGGACTTCCAAACAGCAGAATTGAGTATTTCACTCCTCATGAGTGTTTTAGGCCTATGTTTTAGCTTTCTAGCTAACACGATTAAAGAGTTGATGTGTTATCCCAAGTGCAAGAGTGTCAAAGTAATAAATAACCTGGCAAGACCGGGGTCGAACCACAGGGAGTTGGACTATATAAATTATAAATAATAATAATTATAACAACAACAACAACAACAACAACAATGATGATGATGATGATGGTGATGGTGATGATAAGTTAAAGAGGACTTTGAGATGTAAGATTAATGTGAAAATTAAACAATGATAAAAACAAATGTCAAGGTTAGAGGATCCACTAATAGTATTAGAGATAAGTAAAGTATAAACTTTTTATAAATTATCAACATGATCATATTAATCATCTTATTTACGTAAGACCGTACTTATAAATTTTATCAGGTATTCATGATGCTAACTTATGTTGACAATAAATCAAGTTCCTCTCATAATAACGATGTCGGTTGAAGACTATATAGGATCAAGTATTTAATGTACCAAGTGTTATACAACACAAATCTAGATTAACCATTTAACAAGCAAGGTATTAAGAATTAATAAGATAAAAATGATAAGACATGTTAATAGCAAACTGTTTAGGATATAAGCATTGAAGTCCATATTGAGTTTATATTATACTTATCCTAACACCATTAGTGAAACCTTTTCACCTTGATATAATTAACTTAGCTAGACATTATGAAGAAGAAAAACATAAATAAACAATATAAGAACATAAACATGATATAAGTTAACTAAGTATAGTAAAGGAAATGAAAAGCATAAACAAGAGACTAAGAAAAATATAACATGGAATAAAACTTGAACATTACAAAGAAAGAGAGCAAGAGCAAGATCTTGATCTGAAGAACCAAGATTCCTAAATGAATGGCAAATGCCTCCTTTTATAGGCTAAAATTTGGAACTATTTATTTGGTAATTGATTATTGATGTAGTGGTCAACTATTGATTTAATGGACTTGGTGGACAACAGCACTCAAGCATTTTGGCTGGATGAAATGAAATTTATGCAATTAAAATTTGGCAAAGTGTTCTGCATTAACATTGTTGGAAATCATCTTATCTTTCCACCCATAAAAGTTCAGAGCATTTGGATCACTAGAGCTCGAGATATGGCTAAACTACTGAGTAGTGCTTTTGGTGGACGTGGTGGATAGCCCTCAAGCTCTTGTCTGGATGAAATGTCATTACTAACATCAGAATTTGAGCAAGTTGTCTTTATGAAAGTTGTTGGAAATTGTCTTATACTTCCACCCACCAAATTGCATGTCATTTTTCCATCTAGAACTTTAGCTATGGGTAAAGTTCTAAGCAGTGTTTGGGCTGGATTGCAGGATAGATTCCGACTTCTCTTTTGTGGCCAAACTTTGAATTTGAAAATGGCAGATTTGGGTCTTCCACTATTCATGAACATTATAGGCCTATTTCTTAGCTTTCTATCTATATAAATCAAACTAAAATCCAAGATCTACAGCTCTAGATATGACCCAATAACTTATCAGTGTTTCAATTTGAATTGAATCGGTATCTCCTTTCTAAGCTTAGCCTTTTCTTTATCCTTTCACTTTCAATAGTTAATCACATTAATCAATCCTTTGAATTTTGAGATATGCCTGCATTAAAATGAGCATTTACCATAAATTAAAGCTATCTTATATTATCAGACTTGTTATTATAAAACATGCTCTAGTTAAGGAGTTATTGATTCTTCAAGTGCAAAATGAAGATATAAAACCTTGATAAAAATGCACTTTTAAGTACTAATCACTAGCCATATAAACCAAATTGAAATCCAAGATCTATAGCTTCAGATATGACCCAACGACTGAACAGTGTTCCAGTTTGGACTGAATCAACATCTCTTTTCTAAGCTTAACCCTCTCTTTGTCTTCTCAATTTCAGTAGTTAAACTCATTAATCAATCCTTTGATTTATGTGATAGGACTGCATTTAAGATGAATATTTACCATAAATTAAAGGTATCTTATAGTATCAGACTTGTTATTATAAAACATGCTTTTAGTTAAGGAGTTATTGATGCTTTAAGTGCAAAATGATGATATAAAACCTTGATAAAAATGCACTTTTAAATACTAATCATACCCCCTAACCAGCTTATTACTAGTCCCTAGTAATCAAAGCATTAAAATAGAAAAACAATTTGCAAGTTCCACAAAGCAAGGCTTTCATCATTTAACTTCCATTAATCTATCCAAGTAAACAAACTCTCATTAAATTTATATATCTGCTTCATACTTCTTAAACAAGATATTAATAAACCTTCCTTTTGTGCTCAATATATCAACACATAGTTATGGGGCTTTACTTGGAAGAAAACAAAATTTTTGTTCTAATGTTTAAGGTTAACTTGCTTGGATTGAGATTATTATCTTTTAATATATATACATATAACTTAGAACACAATGCATCTTTAACCGATGTAACGAGCTTTCAACTAATGAATCCCAGACCAGTTGGTCTTAAGCCATTAGGTGTTGAGACACCCTTACGAGTTTAGTAACTCGGGTTGCAGATACTGATACGTAGATAGTGTAATGTTTGATTCCTTTAAGCTTTTCTCCTTAACCCATGTAACAAGCGTTGGACCAATCTCTCCCAAGTTAGTTGACTTTAGGGTATTAGGTGTTAAAACACCCATTCGAGCTTAATAGTTTAGGTTAGGGAGGCTATGAAACCAAACTTATCTACGTTTTTATTATCATCAATTTTTTTTAATTTTTTTTCTTTTGCAAATTATATACTATCCCTTTCCCTTAGTTGTTACCTTTAACAAAAGAACATAAATAATGTAATAATCCAATGTGCAACCCACAATCATATGTTAAAGTGTGTGTGTGTGAAAATGAAGGTTTAAAAATACTTGTTAAATAAGTGTATGAACATAATCAAGTGATAATAATGCAAAAGTTTGTAAACCTGAATATTTTGAGAAGTATTTTGATAGACCTTGATAAGAATATTTACTAAGATGCGTCTCAAGAGTCAATAAAATTCCTCCTTACTCTGCCATCCTAATAACTGTTTTGTCAAATGGTTTTAATAATAGCAAAAACAGTTAGTAAATTAGTTTTTTTTAATGTTAACTACTACTCCCCCTCAACCAGAACGAGACATTGTCCTCAATGTCCTAAGGTAGAAAGATAGAGTATATAAGACATCACCTGAAACAGCGAACACTAACAAACCTGAAACACACTTAAACAAATATAAGAAATAACAAAACAAAATAATATGATATTAACAAAACCAAAAGACATAAGGTTTCACAAACAAAGGCTCAAATCCAATCTAAGCTTTTTACGGCTTTTCTTAGTTGACCAATTAATGCTACTCATGGAGGGATCAATTACAGGGATTAAAGATTGTAGTTGGTCAATCAATTGTTCAACAGTAGCAGCAGAGATTATGATTTGTTGTGCCAAAGATGTTACAAATTTCTGTTCCATAACATGATCAAGAAAAGACAACAAATTATCATAAAAACCATTAACATTTAACAGACCTATGAGTTTATAGTGAATGTGTAGTTGGGCCCAAGAGGAAATATGAAAGATCTCTTCCAATGTGCCCAGACCTCTTGGTAAGGCAATGAAGGCATCAACATGGTTAAACATTGTATTCATTCGATCAACCATTGTGGAGACTTGTAGTTCCTCTCCAATTGTTTTTTCAATGATGTCCACTTTTGCTAAAGCTTTGGGGACGACCCCCAAAACTTGACTACCTTCTAAAAATATAGCTATTAACACACCCCCTATTAACCCAAGGCTGCTTCCCCCATACACTAAATGAATCTTTCTCTCAGCTAGTACCTGACCAAGATGATTTGCTGATTCTAAAAACTCTATTTCCTTCCTAGGACTGGATCCACCGAAAACATAAATTTTTCTTTTGTGATGATTTGAGGAACCTGCCATTTCTACACACTTCTATATTTGTTGAACGTATGAGTTGAGTAGAAATAAAAGGAACAAAGAGAAGATTTTATAGATGAGAAATTGAAAATGCAATCATACCACCTATATGTAGGCCAGCTGGAGTCTTACTCTCTCTATCTCTTTATTGATTTTTTTATTTTTTTATTTTGAAAAACCATGTATATGTACAGGTAGTTGTGATTGTGGCTCACATCTTCCCTTGGTTTTATGTCCAAGAACGGTTTAAACGCCCTCTATGGGTCGGGGGTAGGCTTCCCATCCAGTTTTCTTAAAAACTAGCAAACAAAGTCTTTTTTAGTCAGATTCCCAAGACTATGTCGAGCATGTTCATTATGGAATTGTGGTCATAAATCATGAATTGCACGATGCACATCTACACTAGGATGCGTCTCAAGAATCAATAGAAGATTATCTAAAGACCCCTTACTCAGGCCATCCTTAATGAATTGTATTTTATCTTTACGGTTTAGAGATACCATTTCTAAAGAACGACATTGTGCATTACAAGTCCATCTGGCACATCGGTAACGGACTTTCAGTCGTTTTGCACGACGTTTCTTTGCAAAAGTGATTTTACCTGTTTTAGGCATGTATGAAATGAAAGAATTGGAGGACTCACCAGATAATTGGACCTTTGCTTTAATTAGCCAGCAAATATCTTCAGGAATTCCATGATTCATTAACAACCTCAATCTTGTACACCTAGCACGGTAAATTTTTGCAATCGCATTTGGAGGCAAAGCGGGAAAATACTTTTTCAATTTTTCAAGAGTGGTGTCTATTTTTAAATGAGAATTGGGGCAAAGAAAGGAGAAAGAGCAAAAAATTGCACAAATGTATACACATATATCATTTATTATGGAAACTAAAAGAACCAACTTAAGAGTCACGGAGTACCGTTATCTGCCATTTGACCGGGGTGAGAGAGACTAGCAAAACAAAAGTCACACCAAAAAGACACACAAAAACAATGTGAGAAAAAGAATCAATTTTTATATACAGGATCGCTCAATTCAATAGAGTCATTTCAACTGAAAAATTATAAAAGTAAACTTTCAAACGATGCCTATTTTACCTTGAAAACATTGACATTCTTTAGATTCTCGATATCACAGGCCCCATATGGATACACATGTTTCATAATAAAAGGACTGCTCCATCTTGATCTTAATTTTCCAGGAAATAAATGGAGTCGAGAATTATAAAACAAGACTTTTTAACCAACATTGAATGTTTTTCTCAATATTTTCTTGTCATGAAATTCTTTGATTCTTGCTTTATGAATTCTTGAATTTTCATATACATCATTTTTTATTTCCTGAAGTTCATTTATTTGTAATTTTCGCAGCTGACTAGCATCGTCAAGGTTAGAATTGAAAGCTTTAATAACCCAATAAGCTTTATGTTCAAGTTCCACAGGCAAGTGATAAGGTTTTTCATAGACTAGTCTATAAGGTGACATACCTAATTATGTTTTATAAGCAGTTTGATAAGCCTAAAGTGCATCATTAAGTCTTAAAGACCAGTCTTTTATATTAGGGTTCACTGTTTTCCCCAAGATCTATTTGATCTTCCTATTAGCAAGCTCTACTTGTTCACTTGTTTGAGGGTGATAAGGGGTGGCAATTTTGTGTGTGATTCCATATTTCTTCATTAAAAACTCAAATAGCTTGTTGCAAAAATGCGTTCCACTATCACTTATCATGGCCCAAGGGATTCCAAACTGACTTAAAATATTTTCTTTAAAAAATTTGATCATTGTTTTGTGATTATTGTTTCGACTTGGAATTGCCTCTATCCATTTTAAAACATAATCTATTACGACTAATATGTACAAGAAACTAAATGATAGAGGAAATGAACCCATGAAATCTATACCCCAGCAGTCAAAGATCTCAATGACAAGAATAGGATTTAAAGACATCATGTGACGTTTTGAAATAGATCTCAACTTTTGACAATTTTCACAAGTCTTGCAGAATGCATATGAGTCCTTGAACATGGTGGGCCAGTAAAATCTACTTTGTAAGATTTTTGCAGTTGTCTTTCTTGATGAGAAATGACCCCCACATGCCTCATAATAACAAAATTTAATGACACTATTTACCTCATTGTCAGGAATGCATCTTCAAAATATTTGATCAGGACAATATTTGAATAAATAAGAGTCATCCCAATAAAAGTTCTTCACTTCGTTCAAGAACTTTCTTTTGTTTTAGGTACTCCAATGAATGACAATTGTCCTGAAACAAGAAAATTAACAATATTAACAAACTAAGGTAATGTAGAGACAGAAAATAAAGATGCATCAAGAAAGTAGTCATCGATTGGTATGATGTCAGATTTCAAATCTGTTGTTAATCTTCACAGATAATTTGCAACAATATTTTTGATATCTTTCTTGTTTTTAATTGTGATATTAAATTCTTAAAATAATAAAATCCAGTGTACTAATTTAATCTTAAAATAAATTTTTTAAAAAATATTTCAATACTGTAAGAAATAGCTCTCAGCCGGTCAAGCAAGAGAGATAAGCTTCCGATTGTAAGTGAGAGAAAATGCTTGTGTGCTCTGCCCGAGCGTCATTCCCATCTCATTGTACATCATCTTCTTCTCTTGTTCTCAGCTCGCTATGAAGCTCCTCTTCTGTCAGTTATGACTAAATCAAAGATCAAAACTACGTTCCTTAAGACTGTTCAAGGTGATTTCAGTCTCCCGGTTACCCGTCATGGGTCTGCTTCACGAGCGACTAGGGCTTTGTCTCGTAGCCGCTCGCCGGTTCAACAGGCCATCAATTCTGCCTCCCCTGTCTCTA
>Ga0325414_1001743_pt1 | contig 21467 bp, 10 predicted proteins | sample PopdelMetagenome_8_FD_206183 | JGI IMG/M metagenome (GOLD analysis project Ga0325414, IMG submission 206183) | Populus deltoides microbial communities from Bellville, Georgia, United States - Leaf-PdKOR-R3 | ecosystem: Host-associated > Plants > Phyllosphere > Phylloplane/Leaf | place: USA... | reverse complement strand
GAATTTAGTAATCCAATGCAAGCTTGGTAAGATTAGAGCCAATAGCAATCAGGCTGCTAAGATTAATTCAAGCTTGATTAATGAACCTTGAAATACTCTCAGGGTGTTCTTTCCGTTATTCTTTAAAGGAGAGATCGCCACCACTGAAGGGAGAGCCACCTTTCTGCTCCCAGAGGCCATATTGTTTTGGTTGAGCATTACGTGTGAATCAGTTGAAATCAGATGTCATATAAATGTTAATTTTTCTTTGTTATATATATATATATATATATATATATATATATATATAATTTCATTGCACAAATAATTTCGTTTTTTTTCCTTGCGTTGCACAAATAATCTCTTAGAACTCGCTAAGCGGTCTTATGGTCAATCCAGTTAAAAGGAACTTGCTTTTTTGTTTTTTTCCCTCCAAAGCCATCTGCGAGGTTTTCTCACCCTTCTTGAGGTACCTAGTGGTCCTAAACAATAAAAAATAATCATTCATATGTAAGAGCGCTTTTTTTTTTAGTTTTTTTTTTTTATATAAAAAGTAAACTAGTTGACTTGAAAAAAAAAATCTAGGTAAATGTTTTTAACATATGAATGACTTCATTTCATTGTTTTTTTCTTATTTTTTTAATAAATGGCTTGTAAACCAAGTTTGAATATATAATCTATTTTTAAAGAAGAGAATTTGTCAATTGAAGTTTAATCTAAAATTTTATAGTTGTAGGTTTTACAATTATGATCACTTATTTATCCAGAGTGATATCCTTATGAAACTTATATTGTTTTATAAATGCACCAACCAAATCTTTCCACCTTTCAATCTTAGTATTGTCAAGCTTCACATACTAAGTCAAGGCGACGTCACTAAGGTTGTTTTAAAAAAGTTGGACAAAAAGTTTCTTGTCATGGACAATTTCTGTGATCTTATTATAATAGGTTTTTAAATAAGTCAATTGGTATTGAGTTCATGTATACTTCACAAACTCGGGCACTCAAAATTATTTCGGTACTATAACATTAGGGACTAGGCACATTTCTAATGCTCTTATTATGATGTATAAATTAGACATTTCTATCGCCCTCATCCTTTCTTCTAAAGCCATCTATTTTTCATAAGCTTCTTCTTTTACAAGCTTTTTTTTTTCATAGCTTTGTCTCCAATAAAATCTACTGTAGGGGTTAGTCCTATGGGACAAATAGGTTGGACACGTGGATAATGGCCCATGAACTGGGATTTTAGAGATGTCCTACTAGGGTTCGAATTTTATTAATGGAAAAGATTTATGGTTGTTAAATGAGTTGTTGTTAGTTGAGTACCCAGGGCTTCTATATATTTTTCCCTTAACTCCTACTTAAGTAGGCCGGTGAGCCTTGCTATGTCCCCTTTAAGGTTTTCTATATCTTTTTTGACATTCATCCTCCCAATGGGCTTGTTCCTCATTTTTCATCAGTTTCTTTTAGAATTTGGTGTTATAGGTTTGTTTTAAAGGGAGATCTATATTTTAATCTTTCAAACAAAAACCATTCAAGTTTGCAAAGGAAATAAATATGAGATGCTTGTAGAAAGGTAAATTAAATACGGGTTCGCCCTTTAAGGGTGAAATTGGTCATCATCTATATATTCAGAAATCTTATGTCATCATTATTGTTTACACCGATAAGAAAATCCATATGCATCTCAATCATTTTTTAATAGCTTGGACTCTTGTAGAATATATGTGATGATCGTTTTCCACCTAAAAGTCTTTAAATTCATAATACTACATGTTAGGCTTTCATTGATGCAATTTATGATTACACATACATTTTAAGGATATGTTCTATTCATTAAGTGAACATGAATATGTTTTCTATATGGTCTCAAAAGAGTCTTAAATCTGTCTAGTGATGGTCATTATAAGGATAGTACAAGGGCGTTGTAAAAAACAGTTAAGGTACATATGTCCACAATTATGAAGCAAACACTCATATTTGAGTTGAGTGTTTTACAAATTTAAACCTTAATTGATGTAGGACAGACCATTAATCCCCTACCTAACCTAAAAGCTTATATGTGCTCTTAAAAATTAAAGCATTTGATGCACGATGATATTAATCCATATCAAATATATAATACATATGCAATATGTACAAAAATTAAAGCATATAATGTATAAGGAATATGTATAAAAATACATGTTTAAAAATCAGTGCTCAAAATAATCAAATTAAAACATAACAGACAAACAAACAATAAAGCTTAGCCAACAAGAAACTCCTTAATAGAATTTCTATTTTGTCACTTGTGTGTGGTATTGTGATGATCATCCTTCTAAATCAGGATTTTGGTGGTGGTATGGAAAGAATAAAGAATTATTGTCTTTTTTATGGTTATAAAGGTTTGGAATCATCATCTAGTATTTTGATAACTAGAAACCTTAAATGATCTTTAAAGTCCAGTTAAGGGGATTTTTTGTGTATAGGAATGACAATATCACCCCTAATACACTATATCTAAGGTAATGTAAATACCTAACAAAAAAAGTAAAGCCAGAAATGATCTCACTGTAGCTGATGATTTCTGAGTCAACAGGGGTTGTACGCGCTAATGAATCCATGCGTCCACTGTGGAAATAGTTTCGTTGATGATTTCTGAGTCAGTAGCGACTCAGTTTTCGTTAATGATTTCTGAGTCAACAGGGGCTGTGCGTGCTAACAAATCCATGCGGATGTAAAACCTGATAAAAATTAAAACTAGGCCGACCTAAGTTAGGAGGGCTGGCCTCCTCTAAGGGGAAATATGAGGGAGCAGAATCGACTCTAAATGAGAACTATAAAGGATTTGACTAGCCTTAGAATACAATAAACAAGGATAAAAACATGGGTAACCAACCTTCCAAACACGCCTTCACATTTAAAAGGGGTATAAATGCAACAAATGAGAGAGAATGAGCTTTTTCCCAAAACAGCTAGCCAGCAACCTTGGCTGCAAAAATCTCTCTTTCCAAAGCAAAACCAATAAACCCAACTACATGCACCACCCTGAGCATGAGAGAAGAAGGGAGACATAGGGAGAAACAGTGGTGGCCGAAGTTATAAAAGGAGAAGGAGCCTAAGCCTCTTCCCAGAACCAACATTAGCCATTATTACAACACACATACCATTTCTCAAGGAGAAAACCGAAACCAAACAGCCTGTATGCTATCTTCTTTAAGTGTTGAGTAAGAAGTGAGTTAAGAGAAGGAGAGAAAACCAGAAACATGGTAGAAAGAGAAGCTTAAAGGGTTGGCTGGACAACAAGAGAGGAAATGAAGAAACCTAATAGAAGAAGAAGAAGAACATACCACCTAATCTTAAACTAGTACTGCCCCAAAATCATGAGGTAAAGGAAGAACATCACCTCCTTGTTTATTCCTTGAAACTTCTGGACAAAAATTAGGAAGAAAACTTCAAGAGAAATGGCCTAAGATTCTTACACCTATGATTAAGGGAAACTAGACTAGAAAATGCATGAAAGTGGAGCTGAATGGGGGACCTAACTCCAGAACATTTAACAAAGGAAATAAATAAATTTGAATGCACAAACTTAGGAGGAGGGTCGATCTTAGTGAGGGCTGGACAAAATACAAATTTAATGTGATGAAATGCATGGATTGTGACCATATTAGAACCTTAGACCATCCTGGAATCAAAACAAAAAGTGTATTGGTGTGAATGACGAGATTTCTGCATGTGTTTGAAGAAATTATGTGAAAATATGTTAGAAGGATATAATGCACATAATTATAACCTTGTTGAATCGTTAGAAGGATGTTTGAGCTGAAATGGAATTCATGTTGAAGTTAATGCTTTGAATCTATCATGTAATTAGAAAAATTGCATGGCTATGAACCAAGTGAATGAAGTTATAATTGTAGCATGTTGTTGTGATTATACTTGTGATAGATTGAATGTGGTTGGCTATGGTTTACGTTCAATTTAGTTTGGGAGTGTTATAAGATAAGGGAAAACCTAGCGTAAACTTTACGCTTAAATGATGGAGAGATTAAGACAGAAATTACTTGACTATCTCTGTCAATTTCTAAATCGGCAATGACATGCATTACGTCAATGATTTTTGTGTTGACAATAAGACATGTGCATTGATGATTTCAGCGTCAGCCATAGAACTAGGTTGCGTTGATGAATTCTGGGTCGACAGTGACTTAGTTTTCATCGACGATTTCTAAGTCAGTGGTGGTCTATATGCACTAATGATTTTGGGATCAACCATAAAATTGGGTTGTGTTGACGAATTCTGGGTCAGCAGTGACTCAGTTTTCATCAATGATTTCTAAGTCTGCAGTGGCCTGTGTGCGCTGGTTGATGACAAGTTATGTGATTACCGAGTGCAAATAGATTGATTTGTGATTATTTATGTGTTAGGTGTTGAGACCGGGATTGGACCTTTGACAGGCTAGGGCACCCCATGAGAAAAACAGGTAGGTGATTTCCACCTTTTTCTTGTATAATGTTAATGTTCCGAAATGATTTAGTTATGGATGATATGTTATTGAGTTATCGATGAATGTTAAACCAACTATGAAATGTTGATTGATTTGTTGATGAATGTTAAATCGACTATGAAATGTTGATTTAGTTCTTGATGATTGTCAAAATGACTACGAAATGTTGACCGAGTTGTTGATAAATGTTAAACTAACAATAAAATATTGATTGAGTTGTTGATGAATGCTAAAATGATTATGAAATATTGATTGAGTTGTCGATGAATGATAAATTGACTATGAAATGTTGATTGAGTTGTTGATAAATGTTAAAAGGACTATGAAATATTGATTGAGTTGTTGATGAATGATAAACCGACTATAAAATATTGATTGGGTTGTTGATGAATGTCAAACCGACTATGAAATATTGATTGGGTTGTTGACAAATGTTAAATCGACTATGAAATATTGATTAAGTTGCCGATGAATGTTAAACTAACTATGAAATGTTGATGAGTTATTGCTTAGCTTCGACTAATGATGTAACAACCCGGCTTTTCAAGCCCAAAACAACGGTAATTTTTTTATACTTGACACACATCGTGTCGGTAATTAACGAACTTGTTCCCTCACCACATCAAGATACAATTCATACACCAACAACAATCAACATTTCATTTAGAAGTGAATTTTACATAAACACATATTATTATGTTTGCATGATTAGAAGTTCACATTAAAAATATACATATATAGACATGAGTTTGCATTCCTGTGCTACTAATAATCATCACAAATTTAAACAAAAAAGGATCTAATAATAGTTATACATTCAATACATTGATTCATACAAAATACATCGTGATTTAGAATGCAACTACATGATTCCTCGCAAAAGTAGGTTCCCGTATATTGGGTTACCTAGGCACCTCGTTGGTGTGACGTCTTGCAACAGTACAAAACATTTATAAGAATGCGATTACTTAATAATAGTAATGAAGTAGTCTGGCAATTTAATGAAGCATTAACATTAACCCATGTTTGAAGTGTGACATTTGTAGTTCCTTTATGTACTTGGTATGTACGGTTTGTTGTAAATTTATATACCTCATTTCTTGCAATCAACCATAATCTTAAATTCGGTTATCCTCTTAAGTTATCATTAGCCGAGGTTAACCATTCACTTGTCTTGACCATCCACTTCAGATACAATTAGCCAAGGTTAACTAACCATTTTAACTAATCAAATTTTTGTCAACATTACTCAATTGGCAGTTTAATTTTTATACTAACACAATACGGTAACAATTCATGTTAAAGCATTTCATAAATCAACGTTATGAAAAAGAAAGGTGGAGTCACCTACCTGCTCCACCTACGGGTTGTCCTTGTCCCAAAGATGATCCGATTCCGATCGCACCACCTAAGACATCAATGGTCACAAATTAGTACATTTATATCTTTGAATCACATTCATCACCATACTTATTTCAAGAATTCATATGTTCACGTTCAAGTGTTCCATATTTTACACGATCACACAATGAAATTGTTACAAACATTTGAGTCATTTCTACTTGGGAGGCCTATTATAGAAATCGATTGCGAAAACTGGTTCGCAGCAGGCTGCACAGTTCGACTTCGAAAACTGGTTCGCTGTAGGCTGCACACTGCGGCAACAAAAACTGTTTCGCTGCTGGCGCATAATTTTGGCAGCGAATGCTACTTCGCTGCAGCAAATGCTAATTCGCTGTAAATGACTCAATTTTAGCAGCGAATTACAAATTTGTTGTAGACAATTCAACGTCGACAACGACTCCTAAATTCGTTGTAGGACACACAATTCTGCAACGAATTATTAGCTGCAAACAAATCAATTTTGTATTTCGGCAGCGAATCCCAAATTCATCGCAGAACACACAATTCGGTAGCGAACATTAATTCGATGCAAACAACTAAATTTCAACAGTGAATTACAAATTCCTTGCAGACAATCTAGCTTCGGCAGCGAATCCCAAATTCGCTGCAAGACACATAATTTGGCAACAAATGTTAAATCACTGCAAACAACTCAATTTCGGCATCGAATCCTAAATTTACTGCAGAACACACACGCTGCAACCAACTCAATTTCTATAATTTTGGTAGCGAATCCTAAATTCGCTGCAAAACACACAATTCGGCATTGAATGTTAATTCACTATAATCCACTCAATTTCAGCAGCGAATTTCAAATTTGTTGAAGACAATACAACTTCGATAGCAAATCCCAACTTCGTTGTAGGACATACAATTCGGCAGTGAATGCTAATTCACTGCAACCTACTCAATTTCAGCACCGATTTACAAATTCGCTGCAGACAATACAATTTTGGCAGCGAATCCCAAATTCACTCCAGGACACACAATTTGGCAGCGAATGTTAATTCATTATCGTCAACTCAATTTCAGCAGTGAATTTCAAATTTGCTGCTGGTAATACAACTTCTACAGCGAATCTCAACTTCGCTGCAGGACACATAATTCGACAGTGAATGTTAATTCGCTGCAACCAACTCAATTTTGGCAGCGAATTACAAATTCACTGCAGACAATACAATTTCAGCAACGAATTACAAATTTGTTGTTGGACACACAATGTGGTGGCGAATGTTAATTCCTGTAAACAATTCGACTTCGGCAGTGAATTACAAATTTCAGCAGCGAATCCTAAATTCGTTGTAGGGCATACAATTCAACTTCGGCAGCAAATCCTAAATTCGCTAGAGGAAACACAATTCGACATCGAAAGTTAATTCGCTGCAAATAACTCAATTTCATCAGCGAATCCCAAATTCGCTGCAGAATACACAATTCGGTAGTGAATGTTAATTCGCTACAACCAACTCAATTTCTACAATTTCGGCAGTGAATCCCAAATTCGCTGCAAAACACACAATTTGGCAGCGAATGTTAATTCGCTGCAACCAACTCAATTTCTACAATTTTGGCAGCAAATCCCAACTTCACTGCAGAGCACACATCTCTTGGGTCTGGCATTGGCCAAATCCAACACATCTATATTGGGGCGTGTTTATTGCTTGCGCGTGCCAGCCCAACACACTAGAGAATTCAAGAAAATTATACACATGTTTTTCTTAATCCAATATTTTTTGGTAAAGATATATAAAGATATACTGATAAAATCTTGGTTCATCAGTAGTCCTCAATCTTTGTGATATAATAATATGCAAAGACTTTAATTCAAGTAAAGTGGTGAGTTTTACTCATATAAAACGGGGATGTAAGTTGGAAAAGGTGCAGAAAAATATGCATTTGGACATAAAGAAATTTTTTTAGATAAAAATACCAAGTGATTATAGGTAACAATTTCTAAGAGATTGAGGGTACCATACCCATCATTTATAAAAATTCCTAAGTCGTTGTGTGGAACCCAATGAGGATGAAACTATACTTAGAAATTTCTAAGTGATTATAGGTTTTTTTAAGAGTAGGAACATGCAGCTTTCCCAACATTGTCATGGGGCTTAAAAGCCTTCCACTAAAGAGTGGTCATTATGATCATTCATTGTTTTTGCAGGGTACGAGAGCCTCATACTAAAGAGTGGTGATTGGATAATGTTGCTATTTCTACAAGTGAGACCAAGTCCATTCCTTAGAAACTAAAGTTATTGCCCTTGGGGGATCAAGTCCATCCCATGGAGAGTTATGCAAATAGCATTAGGGAGATCAAGTCCATCCTATAGAGAGAGGCACATATAGCACCAACGAGAACAAGTTCATCCCATAGAGAGTGGTGCAAAAAACACTACTGAGATCAAGCTCAACCCATAAAGAGTGATGCATATAGCACTTTGGAGATCAAATATATCCCTTGAAGAGTGGTGCATATAGAACTGGCGAGATCAAGTCCATCCCTTATAAAGTGGTGCATATTACACCAGGAAGATTAAGGTCATCCCATGAAAAGTGGTGTATATAGCACTGAGGAGATCAAGTCCATCCCTTAGAGGGTGATGTATATAGTATTGGAAGATCAAGTCTATCCCATTAAGAGTGGGGCATATAAATAAGGAAAGATCAAGTCCATCCATTGTAGAGTGGTGCATATAATAATAAGTAAATCAAAACCATCCCATGAAGAGTGGTGCATATAACATTGGTGAGATAAAGCCATCTGTAGGGACCTGAAATTTCCAAGTAATTTTCATATTTCTAATCATTATGTCTGAGTATAATAGGGTAATTTTTTTTATGCAATCTGTCTAACAATACATCTCATTATTGATTCTTTGGTTTACCAAATTTGTAGCAGAGTTTCCCCTATAACTTGTATATTTCCTCAGTTATTTTCTTATCCTCTTGGGCAACACAATATCAAATAACTCTATACATACATGCAATAGCCTTCGGCCACCCACCAATTTAATTGTTTATCCATTTGATTTTTTCACATCATTTCTCACAATTCATCTTATATTCTTTTCATTTTTCATTTACTTAAAACATATGTGTGATAGATACACACACACACAACAAAAGAAGTTATTAACATAATTTTAAGTATTCATAGGACATAAAAATAAGCACCTAACAAAATTATAATAGTAAAACAACACAATCAGTGCTGGCTCACCTTGTGTCAAAGACCTGTAACATATATAGCATTATAAGAGTTATTAGTCATCAAGAAAACTTATTCTCATGATTTTTTATAAGGAAAATGAATCATTATGTCAAATAACACTTTTAACAATCTTGCTCAAAACATTCAACTGAAATTCAATAATACCTTAACTTATATGACAATACTCATGCTCATCATTGCAACTAAAATAACATTATAAATTTGACATCTAGCCATAAAATACATGTATGTGGTTTTTCATAAGGAAGGAGAACAATATGCTTATCCAGAATTTTTTTAACATCAATTACATCATACACATATTGAATTATGCACTAGCTGCTATGACGTTTAAATTCATATTTGTCACTTTCCACATTGCCTTTACAATGAATTACATAATACATTTAAATATAAGGTTGCCGACTATACATCACCACATAACAACTCATTTTTTTAATTTTTGATTCCTTGATTAATAATTAATATTTCATTTCCTTAGTTACTGATTTTCTTGGGTACAATCCTTGAAGTAACCACACGTATTAATCCAATGTTTACTTATCACCATCACTACTTAACATAATTTGTTTGTAACATTATCATATTTTATATTTTCTAGGTATAATAGATGTTTGTTACATTATCACCCCCATTCACATTTATTTTGACTTAGTAATACATCGAACGATATTATGTCTTAAGTTTCCAATCAACCCCCTTGTTATATACATTTTTAAGCATTGGTTAATGGTCTTACACAATGGTTTCCATTATTTAATCAAGGATAGTTTCAATGATTTTCATTATTTGGAAACAATAACACCATGATTTCTACTTATTGGAAACAACAAGACAATGGTCTCCATTCAAAACAAAGACAACCACATGAATTCTCTTTTTATTAGGGATATCTAGGAAGTAACTTATGTTGCCCACAATTTAGTTTAAACGACTTGTCAACTTAAATAGAAGCATAGGGAAAGGAGAATCTACATCATCATCTTATAATTAACAAAATCAAACTTTGCTTCCTTGGTCATCATTGTTTTGGGCAACTAAATATCAAAAAGTTGTCATATTCATAGATATTGGTAATTAATAGTCAAATATCGATTTATACCTTGTCCTTAGTCACTAATATTGTGGCCATTAAGTATTGTTCCTTTCTTATCCTTAGTCACTGACACTGCGGCCACTAAGTATCATTCTTATCTTATCCTTAGTCCCCGATACTATGTCCACTAAGTATGATCTAGTCATCCCCTCACGGATGGATGCTAATAATTCTGGCAAATCCATTTGATTGCCAACAAATTCGGCTATTAATATCTTCCTACCGAGCTATCTTTAATATTTTACTCCACATCTTAATACAACCTTATACCACATTATTTTATTTGAGCTATATTCAACAAACAACTGATGACATGTATTATGGTCTAAGAATCCTTGTATAAATAAGATTCTTTCATGCATAACTATTCATGTATAACTATGATCAATTTTGTATATGGTTATTTAAATATTAATTTTGATTGTGAATAACACCTCATACTCTTTATTTCATCATATTAGTAAATGCTTTCAAATGAGATGACTCACAATATTCATTACCGGTAATCTTAGTATGGACCCCATTAACCAGAGTTAACCTCATTCTTTACTCCTGGCTATCTAACATAGATATCATTAGCCAAAAGCGAGGAAAGCCTTTTCTATGTTCCGCGCTACGCTAGCTGCAAACTAAAGTGCACACTAGACTTCGAAAGGCGCTGGCTCTCTTCTTATTGACAGCACAGTTACATACTGGCACTCAATTAGTAGTGCGGCATGTCACTCGGCTTCTCGGCGTGCTTCTGTTGCACACTGAATTTGCCTTAGGTGCATGTCTCAGCAACAGATCTGCTAATTGAATTAGATATTCTATCTCTTCCTTGGAACAGGTGAATCAGAAATTGGATCTCCATGCCCAGGGATTCGTTCATTTGTTCTGACTGCACGACATTCATTCTTGTTATTGCCAGGTCGTTGAAGATGGAACTAGGAATAAGAATAGGGATCCACATCGAGCCATCCTGACGGACGAGCAGCATCAATTGAATCGGCAGACAATGTTGGGGCAAAGAGCCGAACCACTGATAAAACTTCAGGCAAACGACTAAGGAATGAAAGATAATGTTCTCCGCCCTGAACAAAAAGAACTTATAGGACGGGTTTGGGGATCCCATTCCAAACGTTTCTCGTTGTCCCCAGACTTCATTCTTTCAACACTTGTATACATGCCCGAATCCGACCCAAAGAGGCCTGACCTATCTATAAAGAGGCTTGTAGCTTCACCAGAATTAGATGCATATGCCGAAAGGTGCAGATGAAGTGAATCAATAGGAAAAGGGACAAATGGCACAGAGGGAAGAGAAGTCTTAGTTAAAGTCACCTTATTGGGCTTTTTTCCTGTTAGGGACTGGACCTCCACTTTGTTCTTCAGAGAGATCTCGTCTTCCTACTACCGGACAAGACTCTGCATCAGTGAGCCAAGGATGCAACCCTAGGTCAGTCCGCCCTGGAAGGAAGTAACTGATAGGCCCTGGAGAACTTCGAAGCGAAATCTTATCCCTTTCTTACCTTGTTGTTCTAGAAATTGAAGCTTCAATGCTTATTCTCGGCTATCCAATATGGATTCCATTAACCAAAGCTAATCTTATCATTCATTCCTAGCTTTCCAACATGGATACCATTAGCCGAAGCTAATCTCATCAATAATTCACAGCTATCCATTATGGATACATTAGCTGAAACTAATCACATCATTTAATCTTGGTTGTCCAATATGGATACCATTAGCTGAAGCTAATCATATCATTATTCATTGCATTTCATGAGTAATTATAATCGATTAAAATCAAGTAGCAACATTATGTATAAATATTTTGAGGATTTAATAATAATTAGTTAAAGGTGGAAACCATCTACCTGCCCCTCCCGTAATGTGTCCTCGCTTGGTTGAAGATCTGATCTCAATTACGTCTTCTGATACATAAAATGACCATTAATCTATATATTTTTATATAGGTAATGTCAAAGACCATTTCCACATATATACCAGAACATACATACATTCATTCAAACATCTCTCATGTTTGTATAATTGTACAGTGATAATATTGTAACAAGACATCTGTATCTAATTTTAATGAAGGTCATCTACAAAAATTATATCATTATGACACTGAAATTGTCAACAAAACTGAGTTATTTTGACATTAAAAATCATTAGCGAAAGCTAAATCATTCTGAAACTGCAAATCATCAACAAAAGCTAAGTGACACTGAAAATCATCAATGAAAACTAAGTCATTCTGACACTAGAAATCATCAATGAAAAAACTAAGTCATTTTGACACTAAAAATCATCAATGAAAACTAAGTCATTCTAGCATTTCTTTTCCCTAAATTCACGCATATGGTCAATACTAGGTTTTCCTCCTAAATACCATACTCCAACCTAGTTTTGGACATAAACTACAACTAAATTCACTTCTAAAATATATGAAGTAAGGGAAACATATAATGTTTCTATTTTATGACAATATCACACATTCATCAAACATTGTTAAAGAGAAACCATCACTCATTACTATCTTCATGAGGGTCTTTCTTTGCTATCCTCTTTTAAGGTGGTCGAAGCCTATGTCATTCCCTTAACAAGCTTATTTTTTTGTTCTTCATGTGGCAACATCAAATTCTCATTCATTATCATGTGGCATAAGGTGTTCTACACATACCAATTACGAAGTACTACTAAATATGTTCAAGGATCATATTATTTTCCATAACCTCATCAAGATCATCACAATGTTGTCAAGCAGTACACTATCAAGTTCAACATGTACATTCTCAAGGATTCTCCCTTCTAAATTCCTATAGACCGAAACATGGGTATTAACATTAAATATTTATTTCATCAATTTTTTACTAAACCATTCCAAGTGTTAAAACCTTTAATCATCAACAAATTCTAAGTAAAGATTAGAGCTTAATTAGTCCTTGCTGGTTTAGTCCACCCAACCCTAAACACTATTTGGTGTTTTAATCGTAACTAAAGTTTCAAAATCCTTTTTTGAGCATGGCTTGTCTCTATGAAAAGCTAATACATAGGGTGACAACTTTCATAAAGGACACAACACCTAATTTTTCCATCTATATGTCTAAACTCACTCATTGTAGTAACATAAGAAATTTGTCCAGTACTATGTCAGTCTGGACCTTTACTCAATGTTTTCTCATGTCTAGAGTTATACAACTACAAATAAGTCAAGACTAGTTCCATTTGAAATACACCAGCTCCAAATTATATTGTTTTAAGGCTCAAAATTAACAAGTACAGTAGCATCTAAAATTTGTTCAGTACTATGTTGGTTGACACGACCAAAAAATTGATGTCTTCTCCCAAGTGTAGGAGTGTCGAAGTAATAAATAACCCGACAAGACCAGGGTCGAACCACAGGGAGGTTAAATATATAAATTATAAATAATAATAATAATAATCATAATAAGTTGAAGAGAGCTTTGAGATGTAATATTGATATAAGGATTAAATAATGATAAAAATAATTGTGTAGGTTAGAGGATCCACTAATGATATTTCAAATAAGTATAGTATAAACTCTTATTACTCAACTGGAAATCACACACAAAGGAGGTTCCAATCGGATTATAAATTATTAACATGATTACATTAGTTATCTTTTTCGAATAATGCTAATACTTGTAAATGTTGTCAGGTATTCATGATTATAACTTATGTTAACAACAAATCAAGTTATTTTCATAGCATAGGTGTCGGTTATATCATACAGTTTGGGATATGAAAGTGCTAAGTATTTGTTGTACCAAGGTTATACAACATAAATCTAGATTAACCATTTAACAAGCAAAGTATTAAGAGTGAATAAGATAGCAAATACAAAACATGTTAGTATCAAGCATTAAAGTCCATGTTGAGTTTATACTATACTTATTCTTACACCATTAGTATAACATTTTCACCTTAATGTAATAAACTTAGCTAAACATAATGAAGAAGAGAAATATAAATAAACAAGATAAGAACATAAATAAGATATAAGTTAACTAAGTAAAGGAAAGGAAATGAAAAGCATAAACAAGATATTAATATAAATATAACTTAAGCATTACAAAAATATAAAGAGAGAGAGCAAGAACATGATCTTGATCTGAAAACTAAGATGCCTAAATACATGGCAAATGCCTCCTTTTATAGGCCAAAATTTGGAACTATTGATTTGATGACTAATTGTTGAAAGGGTGGCCACATCTTGACTTGGTGACAACCCTTATCTTCTTGTCTGAACAAAACATCTTTGCTAACGTCAAAATTTGAACACATTGTCCATGAAAGTTCTAGGAAATTGTCTCAGCTTTCCAATAAAAAAAATCAGTGCATTTGGACTTCTAGAACTCGAGATATGGGCTGAACACTGAACAGTGTCTGGGCTGCATGACAGATTCCGACTTCTCCATTGTTGCTAAGATTTGGACTTCCAAACAGCAGAATTGAGTATTTCACTCCTCATGAGTGTTTTAGGCCTATGTTTTAGCTTTTTAGCTGACACGATTAAAGAGTTGATGTGTTATCCCAAGTGCAGGAGTGTCAAAGTAATAAATAACCTGGCAAGACCAGGGTCGAACCACAGGGAGGTGGACTATATAAATTATAAATAATTATAATTATAACAACAACAACAACAATGATGATGATGATGATGATGGTGATGATGATGATGAGTTAAAGAGGACTTTGAGATGTAAGATTAATGTGAAAATTAAACAATGATAAAAACAAATGTCAAGGTTAGAGGATCCACTAATAGTATTAGAGATAAGTATAAACTTTTTATAAATTATCAACATGATCCTATTAATCATCTTATTTACGTAAGACCATACTTATAAATTTTATCAGGTATTCATGATACTAACTTATGTTGACAACAAATCAAGTTCCTCTCATAATAACGATGTCGGTTGAAGACTATATAGGATCAAGTATTTGATGTACCAAGTATTATACAACAAAAATCTAGATTAACCATTTAACAAGCAAGGTATTAAGAATTAATAAGATAAAAATGATAAGACATGTTAATAGCAAGCTGTTTAGGATATAAGCATTGAAGTCCATATTGAGTTTATATTATACTTATCCTAACACCATTAGTGAAACCTTTTCACCTTGATATAATTAACTTAGCTAGACATTATGAAGAAGAAAAATATAAATAAACAATATAAGAACATAAACATGATATAAGTTAACTAAGTATAGTAAAGGAAATGAAAAGTATAAACAAGAGATTAAGAAAAATATAACATGGAATAAAACTGGAACATTACAAAGAAAGAGAGCAAGAGCAAGATCTTGATCTAAAGAACCAAGATTCCTAAATGAATGGCAAATGCCTCCTTTTATAGGCTAAAATTTGGAACTATTCATTTGGTAATTGATTATTGATGTAGTGGTCAACTATTGATTTAATGCACTTGGTGGACAACAACACTCAAGCATTTTGGCTGGATGAAATGACATTTATGCAACAGAATTTGGCAAAGTGTTCTACATTAACATTGTTGGAAATCATCTTATCTTTCCACCCATAAAATTTCAAAGCATTTGGATCACTAGAGCTCGAGATATGGCTAAACTACTGAGTAGTGCTTTTGGTGGACGTGGTGGATAGCCCTCAATCTCTTGTTTGGATGAAATGTCATTACTAACATCAGAATTTGAGCAAGTTGTCTTTATGAAAGTTGTTGGAAATTGTCTTATACTTCCACCCACCAAATTGTATGTCATTTTTCCATCTAGAACTTCAGCTATGGGTAAAGTTCTGAGCAGTGTTTGGGCTGGATTGCAGGATAGATTCTGACTTCTCTTTTGTGGCCAAACTTTGAATTTGAAAACGGTAGATTTGGGTCTTCCACTATTCATGAACATTGGAGGCCTATTTCTTAGCTTTCTATCTATATAAATCAAACTAAAATCCAAGATCTACAGCTCTAGATATGACCCAATAACTGATCAGTGTTTCAATTTGAATTGAATCGGTATCTCCTTTCTAAGCTTAGCCTTTTCTTTATCCTTTCACTTTCAATAATTAATCATATTAATCAATCCTTTGAATTTTGAGATATGCCTGCATTTAAAATGAGCATTTACCATAAATTAAAGCTATCTTATATTATCAGACTTGTTATTATAAAACATGCTCTAGTTAAGGAGTTATTGATTCTTCAAGTGCAAAATGAAGATATAAAACCTTGATAAAAATGCACTTTTAAGTACTAATCACTAGCCATATAAACCAAATTGAAATCCAAGATCTATAGCTTCAGATATGACCCAACGACTGAACAGTGTTCCAGTTTGGACTGAATCAACATCTCTTTTCTAAGCTTAACCCTCTCTTTGTCTTCTCAATTTCAGTAGTTAAACTCATTAATCAATCCTTTGATTTATGTGATAGGACTGCATTTAAGATGAATATTTACCATAAATTAAAGGTATCTTATAGTATCAGACTTGTTATTATAAAACATGCTTTTAGTTAAGGAGTTATTGATGCTTTAAGTGCAAAATGATGATATAAAACCTTGATAAAAATGCACTTTTAAATACTAATCATACCCCCTAACCAGCTTATTACTAGTCCCTAGTAATCAAAGCATTAAAATAGAAAAACAATTTGCAAGTTCCACAAAGCAAGGCTTTCATCATTTAACTTCCATTAATCTATCCAAGTAAACAAACTCTCATTAAATTTATATATCTGCTTCATACTTCTTAAACAAGATATTAATAAACCTTCCTTTTGTGCTCAATATATCAACACATAATTATGGGGCTTTACTTGGAAGAAAACAAAATTTTTGTTCTAATGTTTAAGATTAACTTCCTTGGGTTGAGATTATTATCTTTTAATATATATACATATAACTTAGAACACAATGCATCTTTAACCCATGTAACGAGCTTTCGACTAATGACTCCCAGACCAGTTGGTCTTAAAGCATTAGGTGTTGAGACACCCTTACGAGTTTAGTAACTCGGGTTGCAGATACTGATACGTAGATAGTGCAATGTTTGATTCCCTTAAGCTTTTCTCCTTAACCCATGTAACAAGCGTTGGACCAATCTCTCCCAAGTTAGTTGACTTTAGGGTATTAGGTGTTAAAACACCCTTTCGGACTTAATAGTTTAGGTTAGGGAGGCTATGAAACTAAACTTATCTACGTTTTTATTATCATCAATTTTTTTAAATTTTTTTTCTTTTGCAAATTATATATTATCCCTTTCCTTTAGTTGTTACTTTTAATAAAAGAACATAAATAATGTAATAATCCAATGTGCAACCCACAATCATATGTTAAAGTGTGTGTGTGAAAATGAAAGTTTAAAAATACTTGTTAAATGAGTGTATGAACATAATCAAGTGATAACAATGCAAAAGTTTGTAAACCTGAATATTTTGAGAAGTATTCTGATAGACTTTGATAAGAATATTTACTAAGATGCGTCTCAAGAGTCAATAAAATTCCTCCTTACTCTGCCATCCTAATAACTGTTTTGTCAAATGGTTTTAATAATAGCAAAAACAGTTAGTAAATTAGTTTTTTTTAATGTTAACTACTACTCCCCCCCAACCAGAACGAGACATTGTCCTCAATGTCCTAAGGTAGAAAGATAGAGTATATAAGACATCACCTGAAACATCGAACACTAACAAACCTGAAACACACTTAAACAAATATAAAAAATAACAAAACAAAATAATATGATATTAACAAAACCAAAAGACATAAGGTTTCACAAACAAAGGCTCAAATCCAATCTAAGCTTTTTACGGCTTTCCTTAGTTGACCAATTAATGCTACTCATGGAGGGATCAATTACAGGGATTAAAGATTGTAGTTGGTCAATCAATTGTTCAACAGTAGCAGCAGAGATTATGATTTGTCGTGCCAAAGATGTTACAAATTTCTGTTCCATAACATGATCAAGAAAAGATAAAAAATTATCATAAAAACTATTAACATTTAACAAACCTATGAGTTTATGGTGAATGTGTAGTTGGGCCCAAGAGGAAATATGAAAGATCTCTTCCAATGTGCCCAGACCTCTTGGTAAGGCAATGAAGGCATCAACATGGTTAAACATTGTATTCATTCGATCAGTCATTGTGGAGACTTGTAGTTCCTCTCCAATTGTTTTTTCAATGATGTCCATTTTTGCTAAAGCTTTGGGGACGACCCCAAAACTTGACTACCTCCTAAAAATGTAGCTATTGACACACCCCCTATTAACCCAAGGCTGCCTCCCCCATACACTAAATGAATCTTTCTCTATGCTAGTACCTGACCAAGATGATTTGCTGATTTTAAAAACTCTATTTCCTTCCTAGGACTGGATCCACCGAAAACACAAATATTTCTTATGTGATAATTTGAGGAACCTGCCATTTCTACACACTTCTATATTTGTTGAATGTATGGGTTGAGTAGAAATGAAAGGAACAAAGAGAAGATTTTATAGATGAGAAATTGAAAATGCAATCATACCACCTATATGTAGGCCAGCTGGAGTCTTACTCTTTCTATCTCTTTATTGATTTTTTTATTTTTTTATTTTGAAAAACCATGTGTATGTACAGGTAGTTGTGATTGTGGCTCACATCTTCCCTTAATTTTATGTCCAAGAACGGCTTAAACGCCCTCTATGGGTCGGGGGTAGGCTTCCCATCCAGTTTTCTTAAAAACTAGCAAACAAAGTCTTTTTTAGTCAGATTCCCAAGACTATGTCGAGCATGTTCTTTATGGAATTGTGGTCATAAATCATGAATTGCACGATGCACATCTCCACTAGGATGCGTCTCAAGAATCAATAGAAGATTATCTAAAGACCCCTTACTCAGGCCATCCTTAATGAATTGTATTTTATCTTTACGGTTTAGAGATACCATTTCTAAAGAATGACATTGTGCATTACAAGTCCATCTGGCACATCGGTAACAGACTTTCAGTCGTTTTGCACGGCGTTTCTTTGCAAAAGTTATTTTACCTGTTTTAGGCATGTATGAAATGAAAGAATTGGAGGACTCACCAGATAATTGGACCTTTGCTTTAATTAGCCAGCAAATATCTTCAGGAATTCCATGATTCATTAACAACCTCAATCTTATACACCTAGCACGGTAAATTTTTGCAATCGCATTTGGAGGCAAAGCGGGAAAATACTTTTTTCAATTTTTCAAGAGTGGTGTCTATTTTTAAATGAGAATTGGAGCAAAGAAAGGAGAAAGAGCAAAGAATTGCACAAATGTATACACATATATCAGTTATTATGGAAAACTAAAAGAACCGACTTAAGAGTCACGAAGTACCGTTATCCGCCATTTGACCGGGGTAAGAGAGACTAGCAAAACAAAAGTCACACCAAAAAGACACACAAAAACAATGTGAGAAAAAGAATCAATTTTTATACACAGGATCGCTCAATTCAATAGAGTCATTTTCAACTGAAAAATTATAAAAGTAAACTTTCAAACAATGCCTATTTTACCTTGAAAACATTGACATTCTTTAGATTCTCGATATCACAGGCCCCATATGGATACACATGTTTCATAATAAAAGGACTGCTCCATCTTGATCTTAATTTTCCAGGAAATAAATGGAGTCGAGAATTATAAAGCAAGACTTTTTGACCAACATTGAATGTTTTTCTCAATATTTTCTTGTCATGAAATTCTTTGATTCTTGCTTTATGAATTCTTGAATTTTCATATGCATCATTTTTTATTTCCTCAAGTTCATTTATTTGTAATTTTCGCAGCTGACTAGCATCATCAAGGTTAGAATTGAAAGCTTTAATAACCCAATAAGCTTTATGTTCAAGTTCCACAGGCAAGTGATAAGGTTTTCCATAGACTAGTCTATACGGTGACATACCTAATTATGTTTTATAAGCAGTTTGATAAGCCCAAAGTGCATCATTAAGTCTTAAAGACCAGTCTTTTATATTAGGGTTCACTGTTTTCTCTAAGATCTATTTGATCTCCCTATTAGCAAGCTCTACTTGTTCACTTGTCTGAGGGTGATAAGGAGTGTCAATTTTGTGTATGATTCCATATTTCTTCATTAAAGACTCAAATAGCTTGTTGCAAAAATGCGTTCCACTATCACTTATCATGGCCCGAGGGATTCCAAACCGACTCAAAATATTTTCTTTCAAAAATTTGATCACTGTTTTGTGATTATTGTTTCGACTTGGAATTGCCTCTATCCATTTTAAAACATAATCTATTACGACTAATATGTACAAGAAACCAAATGATGGAGGAAATGAACCCATGAAATCTATACCCCACCAGTCAAAGATCTTAATGATAAGAATAGGATTTAAAGACATCATGTGACGTTTTGAAATAGATCTCAACTTTTGACAATTTTCACAAGTCTTGCAGAATGTATATGAGTCCTTGAACATGGTGGGCCAGTAAAATCTACTTTGTAAGATTTTTGTAGTTGTCTTTCTTGATGAGAAATGACCCCCAAATGTCTCATAATAACAAAATTTAATGACACTACTTACTTCATTGTCAGAAATGCATCTTCAAAATATTTGATCAAGACAATATTTGAATAAATAAGGGTCATCCCAATAAAAGTTCTTCACTTCGTTCAAGAACTTTCTTTTTTCTTAGGTACCCTCATGAGTGACAATTGTCCTGAAACAAGAAAATTAACAATATTAGTAAACCAAGGCAATGTAGAGACAAAAAGTAAAGATGCATCAGGAAAGTAGTCATCGATTGGTGTGATGTTAGATTTTAAATTTGTTGTTAATCTGGACAAATAATTTACAACAATATTTTTTATGCCTTTCTTATTTTTGATTATGATATCAAATTTTTAAAATAATAAAATCCAACATACCAATTTAATCTTAAAATAATTTTTTTAAAAAAATATTTCAATACTGTAAGAAATAGCTCTCAGGCGGTCAAGCAAGAGAGATAAGCTTCCGATTGTAAGTGAGAGAAAATGCTTATGTGCTCTGCCCGAGCGTCATTCCCATCTCATTGTACATCATCTTCTTCTCTTGTTCTCAGCTCGCTATGAAGCTCCTCTTCTGTCAGTTATGACTAAATCAAAGATCAAAACTACGTTCCTCAAGACTGTTCAAGGTGATTTCAGTCTCCCGGTTACCCGTCATGGGTCTGCTTCACGAGCGACTAGGGCTTTGTCTCGTAGCCGCTCGCCGGTTCAACAGGCCATCAATTCTGCCTCCCCTGTCTCTA
>Ga0325414_1001741_pt1 | contig 21468 bp, 8 predicted proteins | sample PopdelMetagenome_8_FD_206183 | JGI IMG/M metagenome (GOLD analysis project Ga0325414, IMG submission 206183) | Populus deltoides microbial communities from Bellville, Georgia, United States - Leaf-PdKOR-R3 | ecosystem: Host-associated > Plants > Phyllosphere > Phylloplane/Leaf | place: USA... | reverse complement strand
AAAAAAAAACTTTTAAAGGTATTAAAATCTTTTCACATGGCTCATTTATTATTATCAAATAAATCGGGGATAAGTAGTTCTTTCATCCTGATTGCACAATGAAATTATTTAAATACCTTAAGAAGCATAAAAAAAATCTAGCATCAATAGGTATTTTTTTATTTTCACAATAGTTTCTCGCTATTATAATTTAAGTTGAGGTGAACTTTGATATTTGTAGAAATATATAAAATAATAAACAATTAAATGGCACATTAAAACTATGAAAATACCCTTAAAATAAAATAAAAAAAATTAAGTTTGAGATCAAAGGGTGTTTTTGGCTTTTCTCAATGTTTTTTTTTTTTGTAATTACAAAGTCAGCTTAAGAGAAATTTCATATCTGACTAAATAAAAAAAAGGTGGGTGTGCTTGTATGGCACCCGGGGGGTGCGTGGAAGGTGCCATGCCCGTTGGACAGCGTGTGTGATGTCTTTCAACAACAAAAAAAGTCATTTCACTGTGTTATTGAAAGTGTTGTTCCGTCCTCTTCTTCTTGGTGAGACACGTGTCGTCGTTGGTAGTCTAGTTCGGCGTTGACGAGCCATTTTTCTCCTTCTCTCTTTAATCTCCCAAAAATTATAGTTTGACCCTTTTAGTTGTTGAAATTTCAACTTCAGTCTTTATTCTTTTGATTTCTGATTTTTTTATCGTTTTTTTATTATTTTTTTATCAATTTCATCATTCAGTATTAGGTTGATTGAAAATTGAACTTCATATTTGTTTTTTTTTTATGGGGTTATCACGATCTCATGACCCAGGTTGCCAGTTTTGCGTGTAGCTAGGTTGACTCAAGTTTTTCTTGCTCTTTTTTAATTGAATATTTTTTTTTCAATTTCATCTTTCAACCTTGGGTTGATTGATAATTGTACTTTATAATGTTTTATGATTTTCTTTCTATAGATTTATCTTATTCCCGTAAACCAAGTTGACTTGACTCTTTTTTTTTAATTTAATCCTTCAATATTGGATTGATTGAGAATATGGCTTCTTAATTTTTGTTTTTTTTATTTGCTTTCTATGGGTTTATCAAGGTCTTATGACTTGGATTACGGGTTAGGCAGATTGACTTGGATTGTTTTGTCCCTTTTTTACTTGAATTTTCTTCAATATTGAATTAATTAAGAATTAAAATTTATAATTTATTTTAGTTTGCATTTTATAAGGTTGTCTTGGTCTTATTACCTGGGTCACAGGTATGGTCGGTTAACTCGAGTGATTGTTTTATGTTCTTTTTTTAATTAATTTTTTTTAAAAAATTTCATCTTTTAATATTGGGTTATTTGAAAATTGAGTTGCATAATTTATTTCGATATGCTTTCCATGAGGTTATTCTGGTCTCATGATCTAAGTTTGACATGTTAACCCGGGTTAACTCAACTTGTTTTTTTAGTTGAATTTTGTTTTCAATATTATTCTTCAATATTGGGTTGATTGAAAATTGAGTTTAATAATATATTTTTTATTTGCTTTTCTATAGAGTTATTAGGGTCTCATGACATGGGTAATGAGTTTGATAGGTTAATCCGAGTTGATATGAGTCAATCTAATATGTTGTCGTTTTAATATTTTTAGAAAAAGATGTCATCTTGATTTTTGTTAGTCAAACTATATTTTTATCAGTCATTTGAGTTATATTTTGATTTGTCAAGTCAATTAGGTTATATCAACTCAATTATCATATAATTTAATTATTTTCTCCTAAAAAATACATTAATAATGCCTAATATTTTATTTACATTCATTTTTTTTATCCAATCCGTATCACATCACATGCAATTATCTACTAGATAGCTACATGCCACCACTAACCCCAAAACCCATTGGTGTTGATGAAAGATGGTTTAGATGAAAAGCTCAAATGTTATCTTTGGCTATTTGACAGTTGGGTTCGTTTGGAAAAATACTTATGATTTAAAAAAAAGAAGAAAGTGATTTTTTTTGGTTTATTTCTCAAAATATTAAGTGTATATTTGAGAATTTGATTGCAATTGCTTTTCAAAATGCTTTTAGTGTCGAAATATATCAAAGTGATATTTTTTGATTTTTTTAAAAATCATTTTTAAGATCAGCGAATCAAAACATAAAAAAATTATTTTTTAAAAAAAAATTTAAATTTTTATAGAACGCGATTTGCACGGCGTTTCCAAACGATACCGTAAGCAATCAACCTCAATTATTTTCTTTCTAAAAAGAAAAGGGTCCACGAACGTCCTATGCTTTATCTTAGTATTCTGAATTTTAACAAACACAAAAACTTTTACTGTGGCTATGGCTTTTAGTCATGGCTATAACTTTTAAATGTTTGATACTGCTTTAAAAATTAAAATCACAACCCCTTTCATGCGTTATTTTTTCAGCTAAAAGTCATGGTTTTTTCAAATGGATCCTTAGTTTCTAACCTTTTCGCAACTTGTCAAAGCAAAAAATCAAAATCAAAATCAAAAGTCGTACTGTATTAAAATAACTATTCACACGTGGGAGTTCCGATCATATAGCCAGAAGGGCATTAATCAATTTTTCAAAAAAGATCTTGGTCAATTTGGTTTTATATAATCAATTGAAAAAAAAAAAAAAAACTGTTCTTGGAAGAGGACGCTGGCACTTCCGCTATCTCCCTCACCAGCTAATGCGGCGAAGAGATCTCTCCTGTATATTGTCAATTCAACTTTCTTTTTTCCCCCTCCTCGAAACAATCAAATTAGCTTGCCTATGGTTGAGGGCGATTCAATGAATTTGACATTTACAGAAAGATTATAAATGACTACCCGACAAGTTAAAGATATTGTAAAATGATCAGAGGTTTTCAAAACGTTTTAGAAAAAAAGCAAAGGGAGGGAAGATCATAAGCTAATAGTAGTTCAAGAAACACCATGTTAATAACAGTGACAGCTTTTTAAAGTAAGAAATTAATACTATAATCGGAACCAACATATCTATATCATATACATTTGTATATAAAACATTTACCTTTTTTTTTTATCTAATATAGATATATAAATCTCAATATTTGTTTAATATACATACACGACATTATGAGTATATCTATATAATTATTTGGAAACCGACTAATGAAATATAAATACTTGAATTTCTTGTCTGTTTTGTAATGGGTGGTATAATATAAATATAATAAAAACCCGACCTTCGAGCCCGACCTTCGAGCATTTGTTGTCGTTATATGATTAAAAATCTTAATTTGGACATATATAAGAAATTTACTTTAGATTGATGTATAAACAGATATTTGGATTAAAAAATAAAATTAAAATGCATATCAAACACTTTTATTTGTCTAGTTCATTATAATATATACAAGTTGGCTGGATTTCTCACTCTCAGATTCTTTACATTCCACGCATTATTAGTAGAAATGGATAATACTCTTTCAATCCCTCGTCTTTGTCCCGTCATTTTGAGGTTTCGGACTTGAAGATCTCATGGGGGGAAACTTCAAATTTTAAGGTTAGAAGGTCTCCTTATATATATATATATATATTCTCTTGCGTCTCTGTTTGCACATGATTCTTGTAGTATAGATGGGATCATAAGGAGGTAATGGTAGCCCAAAGTGTTTGTACTGTGTGCTGAGAGTCTCCGGACATAACCCAAATGGTGGTTGCATCTTGAGACCGCGGTACTCTCCATGGCGACAAAAAGAGGATCAAAATAATATAAATAAATAAATAAATAAGACATTAGTCACGCGGTAGAGCAAAGAAGCAGCCACCCTTTTGGCAGGTAGCAAGACTTGGATCCAGCTTGAAAGCAGCAAGCTTAATTAGTAGGGCCAGTTATCTTCGCCAATAATAATTAATTTGCTTTTATTTTCTTCTCTTTCTATGTGAGGAAGAGTTATGGTTACAGAAGCTATGCATGCCCACCATGCAAATTCGAGGCATGATTATTGAAACATCATGAACTCACTTTGATTTTCGATAACTCAGGAGGCTCGTAAATTGAAAAAAAAAAAAAAAAACGCACAGCATGCTTGCGAGCAGAAAACACCCAGGTGAGAGAGAAGAAACAAGCTTGAGATTCAAACACAAGTATACATGCACACACAGAAAAACAAACATAAGCAGCCATTGTTGATTAATGACTCGGCCTTTGGGAACCATTAATAATGCATTTCTTCCTCTTCTTTTTAACGAACACACACATATATGGATACATTAAGAGGACGAAATGTTCTAGCTAGTTTCTAACTTAATTTTCAGGAAAGAAAAGAAAAGAAAAGATCAATCAAGTGTATTGCAACAAGTTTTGATATCCGTCTGGTGGTATGCTCTCACAGAAAAGTGGAGGTTTAGATTAGATTCTCTGCCTAATCTATGTCAAGAATTTGGTTTTGGCCCCCTTAATGAGATAGTTTACCAAACTAACAGTGAAGCTTGAGAAGAAGGGTCCCATTTATCAACTCCATTATTTCGTAGTAGTTCATAAATTATTGATGATGATGATGATATTGACTGGGGTGGGTTGTTCTTGGTTTTGGTTATTTGGTACGCATTATTAAATAATTAATATGTATATATTTCCACATTCCGATTTTCACCTTAATAGCATGTTACACAAATATATAGAAAACATATATTTATTGAGTAAATACATAATAATTATTTAAATAGTTAAAAAATATCATAATCTTTCAAAAGTATTTAATTAAAATACATCTAAGCTCCTCATTAAAAAAAATAATAATAATAACAACAACAGAGATTGCATTGCAGCGTAGCCCGCATACTAACTTACAATATTTTTCAATAAAAAATGAGAGAGAGAGAGGTGCTTTGAGTATATCGATGGTGGCACAGAAGTGAGTATGATCAAGAGGCACCACTTGCATTCTTTTAAAATGGATGGGGACACGATAATATCAGTACGGCCATACTTACTAGGTTAAAGCACCAACGTATCACTTGCAACGAAAGTATTCTCAGCTATATTTAGCTCAAGTGAAGCCGTACAAAATTAATTAGAGGGACATCATATTTTTTTTTATTTCAATCTTATTATTTTCATTTTTTTAATTTATATGTAAATATGTTATATATATATATATATATGAAAAAAAATCGACTTGAATTAAGTGTTTAGAGAATTAACAATAAAAAAAATCAAATATATGTTTGTAGATATCATAAAATAGGTTTTGTCAGAATTGTAATTGATTCTATCTAAAGTCACCATCACTCATGGTTACTTTTGCCCTTCGATTCCAGTATCGAAACTTCCTTGGCATTCATTTTCTTAATCAAAATCATTAACATAGCAATGCTATAGTAGAGCTAGAACATGATCTATGCTAAGTCCAATTTCGCTTGTAAATTAAATTTGCCATTTGATAATATTATAAATTGATGTACTTGAAAAGGACTTTGGAAGGTCACAAGTCTGGTTGCATCCATAAATCCAATTAAAAAAAGCTAACCAATTGGATGAAAATGAAGATGAAATATTTTCATTATTAATTTTGGATAGAAATGCTAACAAAATAAAAGAAAAAAAATCAATAAAAACTTTTATGCAATTTAATATATCAGCAATATTATCAGTTCTTTCTCATTTAAATTTTTTTCTTGAAGTAAAATTTATAAAAAAAAAATTTCAATAATTTGAATATACTAACCAAATTAATATAAAAAAATATTTAAGTTAATACTGACATTGAACCTTGAAAACCATGCACCGACCTATGGTTTTCATTCAGGATGTTTGGAAACCTAACTCCAAAACAATAGAATTTTCATTGATGATTTCAAGGTCGATGTTATTGTTCTCACAACCTCAATATTTGTAAACTTGAAATTGCATTTGTTAAATGAAATTAATTTTTTAAAAATTATTAAACATGTTATTGTGAAAGCAAAACAAACTTACATTGAAAGGTTGTCCTTTCAATAATAAAATTATTGCACACTTGACACAATATATAACATCAATTCACACCACAATAATAAAATAAATATTTCTTTTTCATTCAATAATAAATTAACATTATTGTCATTACATTGAAGTGAAATGAATTTCGTCCATAAATATTACATTATAATTTATGGCATTACATATTCGTGTTGTGCAAATTAATCAGAATTGTCTTGTTCTTCGTCAATTGACTCGTTCTTATTTCCATCGTAATCTTCTACTTTGATTTCATCATTATCATCTTCATCAACTTGTGTATACTGAATCTCAAAACATCATTTACCACCTCAATGTCAACATCAACAAAAATATTCTTGACGATGTGAAAATTTTAATTTTCTTCTAAGTCATTAGATAGAGCAACTCAATATAGATAAACTAACTCACCAAGTTGAAAGACATCATCTCCCACAGTTAATTCATCGTTGTCATCCTGAATAACCTCGACATATGTTAATTTTCTCTTATCCTAGACTGAGGGGTTTCATCATGGACTTAATAATATAGAAGTTCTCTTTTAGTTTGCTTCTTTCAGTTAAAATGTTTCTTGTCCATTCGATAATATTATCATAACCAACTTCATTCAACACAAGATCTGATTTGATGGTGAACACCTATGCAACGACTGATAATTTATACAACTATCCTATAATGGTTCGTTAGAATTTTTTAAAAGATCAAAAAACCTGGTCGCGTCTACATTGGGTTCTTCATCTACGATTAAACATTGACCGACATGATCCTAATTTATTTTCATATTGACTGACATGATCTTAATTTATTTTCATCGCATCTATAACCATATTCCTATAAGGATTACTATTGTTATTTACAACTCCATACACGTTACTACAACTAGAAGTTGACCCAACCATCTTTTCTACCATAGTATCGTGAAGACACATATGGTCCTCTGTGTCCATACCAACACATGTATTTATTTATGAACTATTTTTATAAAAGATGCATCATTACAACATCTAGACCAAGATATTTTTTATTTTTACACCTATTGCATGAACATCAAATATCTTCTTCACTAATATTTATTGGATTAGATTGTGTATAATTAATAAAACCCTGAATTCTATCACAATAATCCATCATCCGCAAACCTTGAGGTAAATCTCTATACATCCATGAACGACTATCCATTACATATATCAAACCTATTTAAAATAATGATGACAACATGTGTTAATTATCTGCGCTAACTAAATAAATTTACAAAAATATTAATTTAGCTCAAACTTATTCAATCTATTTTAATAGTTCTCTTAATTCATTGTCAATTATCTACATCAATTCAAATTTCTATACATTTATCAAAAATTTCAACTCGACAATAAAATTGATAAAATATTAAACGGACCTGTTAAATAAGTCATTATTTATTTCATCACAAAACATTTAAGTCAAAAATTCGACATAAGTTTCATCAATTCACAAATAACTATAATTTATAAAATCTAAAACAAACCCTAACATGTAAAAATCATAAATCTATACAACAAATTTATATGAGAAAAAAATATAAAACAAATAAACATCCAAACAAAATACACATGCTATAAAATTTAAAATATGCAAAACAATTAACATTTTAAAATTGAGTTCAAATAAAAAGGGGTAGACTTGCTTACTTAAAATGAAGAATCCTTAATAAAATTCGAATAAGAACATGAATATCGACAAATTAAGTGTTGCGGTGGCTAAATTTATTGTGGAATGTTCAATTTTGTTGAGATTAGGAGGAGGGGAGGGATGCACAAGGAAGAATGAGAAACGGGGAGGGGGATCAAGCACCAAGTCATAAATTAAATATTACCAATGACATTACCGATGGATTAATTTCGTCGATAATTCCATCGGTAAAAATATCATGTCACCGTACGATTTGCCTTTTTGGAATCCCACTGAAATACCATTCGTAATTCTCTCGGTATATATCGAGGAAAGTTTTTCATTGGCATATTTACGGACCCGTAAGATTAATTGAGGTGCTGGCCTAAACATCCATATTAATATAAAAAAGAGAAGAGATTGCATTGCAGCGTAGCCCGCATACTAACTTACAATATTTTTGAATAAAAAATGAGAGAGAGAGAGAGGTACATTGAGTATATACCGAGGAAAGTTTTGCATTGGCATGTTTACGGACGTACTTTACCATTGGGTTAATTCTGTCAGTAATGCTATTTGTAAAAGTTACACATTATTGTATTGTTTGACTTTTTTTTCATTATTTATTTTATCACTACAGTTCCCTTAGTATATACCAAGAAAATTTTTTTGTCAATGTTTACCGATGGACATAGAGATGAAAAATTCTGTCGATAAAGGTCATCGCAATATATCAACAGAAAGATCCTGTCGGTGTTCCATTTGTATTTATCAATTTTCTAGAGTGCTTGAAAGAGAATGCAACATTACTTGTTTCTCTAGCCTAACATATCTTTTTGCTTGAACTTCATTAACATAAGAAGAATAGTTTATTTCAATATAACATAGTTTATTCCTTTTGAAATTTTCCATGTTTTTAGAATGCAAATAAATAAATAGCGATTAAAATCTAAGGTTATTTGATTCTTGGTTAGTGAATATATGGTGTTTTAATTCAATGAGATCATAGTCTTTTAAAATCCAAAATTTGTATTATAATCCATTAATTTGTTGTATAGGTGAGCAATTGTTGGCTTGAGGATCATAATAAACAAAACACTAACATAATATTCTTTCCAATGCGGATGAAATATTTTGTAGGTAATTTTATTAGTATTTTCTAATGATGACAAGATAGAATGCCTAGATGAACAAATTTTCAATGTCGGTATTTCATCGTTTATTTCATTGATATCAGAAAATACTAATAAAATTAATATGCTGATGAAATTTTCTATGGAAAATTTCAATCAGTAAAGTTCACCATAATTTATCAACGAAATTATTCCTATTGGTATTTTTTTTGTATTTGTTGATTTTTTGATAGTAATTTTTTAATTTAATGATAGTGTGACGAAACAAACTAACATCCAAGAGTATAAATAAATTTGAAATATCAAATGACCAGGTGAACAATCTATATATATTTTAATAATTAAAAACCTCAGTGGACAATTATTGGCACATTATTTGGAGTTGATAATTTCTTGTACAATGAAGTGACTTAATTTGGAGGTGCCTCCAAGGAAATTTTGTCAAGAAACTTATTTGCTTTCCTCTAATGTCAATCCTCAATTTGAATTATTTGGCTTTCAAGTTGAAGAGGTCTCCTAATTATGATGAAGACTCTCGCATGGGACATATATATTAATTACCTTCGAGGAAGTAAATATATATTAATTACGTTCGAGGAAGTAAATATTAATTATCATATGTATAGTAATTACCTTGCAGCATCAATAGACGTAGGAGGGACCTGATCTTCCATGAAAGTTACCACCCTTGTATCTCTGGTTATATATTCAAGGTGTACCTGACTGCCCAAACAGGTACTTCAGATAGGTGAGATTAAGAAAGCACACTTCATATGGCAGCAGCTTTTTTCTTTCCACTGGAAGTGAGTTAGGTCTGAGAAACTAAATTGTAAAGTTCGTACAAAGTTTTCTTTAGAGAATCCTAGGATGACTTCGGAATTGAATACAATCACACAAATCCCCTTTCACGTTATAATAAACCCTATAATGTATACATTAATTGCCCTGCAACACACACATTGTTTACCTGATGAACATCATGAATGAGTCTTGTTTGTTTGTACACTAGTCCTGTATATTGACTTCACAAAACTCATATTCTTGTGTTATCATTGTTTCTGATGGTGATGGAACTGTTCTCTGATATTCTAAGATATCAGACTTAGATTCAAGAGCTAAAGATCGCTGTTGGGAATTGATGAACTGGTCCTGCACTGAAGACCCTTTCTTCTTTATTTATTATAGTCATTATCTTGTTAAAAAACCTAGCTACACAGCTAGCTATCGACCCCTTGCTTTGTATTTTCCAATACTCGTGGGGTAGTTTGGAGGCCCCCTCCCAAGAGGTGTTGCTCGAAGAAGAATAGTGGGAAAAATAGTGAAGACAGAAAAGGGTATGGAGCAAACACAAGAAAATTCATCCACAATTAAGAATCAAGTAATTAATTTGTTCTTAATAATTAGATAGCAGGTTGGGTGCTTTACCCACCCAGAAGAAGGAAAAAGAAAAACAGTGAGATCCTATGGGTAGACAGGGCCCACGTATTTTGGCTACCTCGATGCAAATGCATGCATTTGAATTGTTCCACTATTGAATTTCTCATATTTTGATGTTTAGACACACACACACACACACACACACGAGTTTTTGATATACACATATTCCTTACACAGAGACGGTGGTTTAAGATTTTAGATAACTGAGTATATACAAACTTTTTTGAACATTAAAGTAGGTGCTGTGGTGGTTGGTTCTATGTTCCATGGTGATTTAATTGCTTTATCTTCAAACTCTGTCATCCAACCACAAAAAATATACCCAAGAAATGAAAAATAAGAAAATAAATAAAGAAAACAAACAAACAAAAACGCGAAGAGGACAAGGAGATATTTTTATTATTGAATTCATCAACAGAGACCCCTCCCCTCCACCACCCACATACAGTTCTCGTCATCATTTCTTTATATTTTTCGTTTACTAAGCTTTTGGATCTTGGAAGGGAGACGTTTTTCTCGTTTTTCAGCTGATTGTGTGTATCTTTCGACACCCTCCGATGAAATCTTAATTTTTATTGTTTTTCTTTCCACTCTTTTTATACACAACACGCACGCCTTCCTCTTCTTCTCTTTCTCACAGACTCGCACTCTAAATAAGAAGAAAAAGGTTCCTTGTGGCTCATCAAAGATGCCCAAGGCATCAAATGATATGAAAGGGGAAGGTCAAATCACAGAACTTCCCTTGTTTTGATCTATTCGCAGGTACCTCACTCAAAAGCCATAAAAGAGAAAGAGAAGGAGGGTGTGTCTCTGCAAGTATACTATAAGAAAGATATATATGGAGTCCTCAAGTGCAGCAGAACTGATAGATAACAACCTCTAATGATATAGAAGATATACTTACACACCACAGTACCCCCACCACCAATCAAGAAAGAACACAATCAATATATAAGTACTAGCACATGAATTAACTAGTCAAGTGATTTCCTGTTAGCGAGTTTTTTATTTTTTCTTCCTTTGTGTGAATAAAATGGGGGCTCATGAATACTTGTATGTTTGGATAATATGAGTGAATAAAGAAGGGTATCTTTCTCTTAGCCTTTTTAACCCCATCTTTCTCTTTACAACTCCTTTTCCTTCTCAAAGAGGGATTTGCAGAGATTTGAGTCTGACAAAGGTCTTTCCTCTCAAGTAGTGAAGAGACTGTTAAATCCATTGATAGATCATACAAGAAACAGGTGGCTGTGTGTGCGTGCTCCGTTGTGTTTTTCAAGTATATATAAACACACACATATACAAGTGTCCTCCCCTTTCCTTATCTCATGTATTTTAGCCTCAACTGTATATACATCCCTCTCTCTCTCCCTCTCAAAATTCATGGGCTTTAGGTCATTGTAAGTGAAAAATTGTTCTTTCCGCTTGAAGTGCAGATGATCATGAAGCACGTGCACACTCAGTTTTCCATCACAACAGGTTCCAATTATATAAAAACTAATACTATAATCAATTCTATCTCTCTCTTTCTCTTTCTCTATCAATCTCTGCACTATCTCTCTCTCTATCCCTATATATATAAACAACACCTCTCCTTAATCCACTCCCTTTCCCTCTTCTTTTCTAGTTCTTTCTTCTTCTGTTTCTAGGTGTTGTGTTGATTTTCAAGCTGTAGAAGATGGAAACGTATAAACATTAACAAACAAGAATTCTTTTAAAATCTTGATTTGATCGTACTATTAAAATCTTGTTCAAATGAATTCGCACAAGAAATTCTTTGATGATCTACACTTCAATTTTTTCTGGATTCCTCATGCATCCTCTTCTTGATTCACAGGCTTACAGTAAGAAGAGATCAACGCAGTTTCTATAAAACTCGATCCCATCTGTTTCTAACACTTCATTTTTGATGGGTTGATCACAAATTCCACTCTCATAAAGGTAACATAAAAAACTCATTGAATTATACATATATGGGGTTGTCTGCATGTAGAAAGATGAGGAGTGGTGTGGATTTATGTTTGTACGTGTCTTTGGATTTGATATTTGGATGTGAAGGCTGATAACTAACGTAGTCTCTTTTCAAGTGTAGATACAAGACTGAACATAGTTTTTCGAGAAAACCAATCCGATGGCGACATACTTTCATGGGAATCCTGAAATCCAAGCAGCTGCTGCATCAGCGGAAGGTCTTCAAACTCTTGTGCTTATGAACCCTACTTATGTCCAATACTCCGAAACCCCTCCACCACCACAATCCAACAACCTTGTATTCCTTAACGCCGCTGCTTCTGCTGCTGCCAACAGCCTCTCTCCTCCGCCGCACCTCTCGGGCCACGCGCCATCGAACACCCAACAATTCGTCGGTATCCCTTTGGACCCTAACTCCCATGAGGCTTCTACTTTGCATGGACTTATTCCCCGTGTCCATTACAATTTTTATAATCCAATTGACTCTACATCGACTGCGCGTGAAACACCACGCGCCCAACAAGGCCTGTCTTTGAGCCTCTCCTCACAACAGCAAGGCGGTTTTGGATCACAGGCTCAAGCTGTGTCTGGTGAAGATATAAGGGTGTCTGGTGGGTTGGTGTCACCAGGTTCGGGTGTGACAAATGGGGTACCGGGTATGCAAGGGGTCTTGTTGAGCTCAAAGTACTTGAAGGCCACTGAAGAGCTACTTGATGAGGTTGTTAATGTGAATAGTAATGGAATCAAGAGTGAATTGTCAAAGAAGAGTAACGGGATTAGTAGTAATAATAGCAATAAGGTGATTGGAGAGTCATCAACCGGAGAAGGGTCTGGCGAAGGAGAAGCAAGTGGGAAGCGCGGACCGGAGCTTTCCACTGCAGAGAGGCAGGAAATTCAGATGAAGAAGGCTAAGCTTATTAGCATGCTCGATGAGGTACGCACTTGCAGTTTATATGTTCAACTATGCTTTGTTTTCAATTTGTGTGTTGATCATTTGTGTCGGTGAGGTTTAGTTAAGTTCGTTTAAAGAAACTGGGGATAGTTTCTTGGAACGCTCTTGTTTGTATTGCGAAAAATATTGGCTGAGATCACACGGGATTGAGTTAGGTCTCTCACTGTAAGAAACCCATCTAAGGAAACCGTGTCCGAATTTCAGTCTGGTGTTGTATTCAACTCGTAATGTTTTGAAGTCTCTCATCCTTTTGGACCCTTGCTATATGCTCTTAAAAATTTAGAACTTCAATTTTCACAAGATAGGAACAGAGGGAGTCTCGAGGCTTTCAATTCAATATGTACCCTGTTGTCACAGCAGATAAATGGGATATTTTTATTCATTTTTGTTTTTATCATCTGCAGGTGGAGCAGAGGTACAGGCAGTATCATCACCAGATGCAGATAGTGATTTCCTCGTTTGAGCAAGCAGCAGGAATTGGTTCAGCAAAGACATACACAGCCCTTGCATTGAAAACAATCTCCAAGCAGTTTAGGTGCTTGAAAGATGCAATAACAGGTCAAATTAAAGCTGCAAACAAAAGCTTAGGTGAAGAGGATTGCTTAGGAGGAAAGATTGAAGGCTCAAGGCTCAAATTTGTCGATCATCACCTTCGACAACAGCGTGCACTTCAGCAGTTGGGAATGATCCAGCACAATGCTTGGAGACCCCAGAGAGGATTGCCTGAAAGATCAGTTTCAGTTCTCCGTGCTTGGCTCTTCGAACACTTTCTCCACCCGTAAGCACCCTCAGAATTCTAAGAATTACATTTTTTTTGGCCCTTTCCTATTGATGACTATTTTCATGTAGATAATCATAGTTGTTTGTCATGATCCCACAAATCCCTGGGTTTTAGTTTTTGTTCATATCTGATTTGTGAACCTTTCATGTTTCAGCTATCCCAAGGATTCAGACAAACACATGCTCGCAAAACAAACAGGGCTCACGAGGAGCCAGGTATGAACCAACTCCTGCATTTCTCAGCATTCCTATCGCAGTTGAGGAAATTCTTATATTTATGTGTTTGTTATTATACAGGTGTCTAATTGGTTCATAAATGCTCGAGTTCGACTTTGGAAGCCAATGGTAGAAGAAATGTACATGGAGGAAATTAAGGAACAAGAACAGAATGGATCAGAGGACAAAACAAGCAAGAGCGAACACAATGAAGATGCTGCTTCAAGGTCAGTTCTGCAAGAGAAAGGTTCAGTTAACGGAAATCAAACTAGAAGCTTCAAGTCCTTGGACAATTCACCGGATGCTCCTTCTGCAATCTCAATACCCACATCTTCAACATCTCCTGTTGGGGGAAATCTCCGAAACCAGTCTGGATTTTCCTTTATGGGGTCATCAGAATTAGACGGGATCACACAAGGGAGCCCAAAGAAACCAAGAAGCCATGATTTGATACAATCCCCAACTAGTGTGCCATCCATTAACATGGATATCAAGCCTGGCGAGGCAAACAATGAGCAGGTTTCTATGAAATTCGGCGATGAGAGGCAGAGTAGGGATGGCTACTCATTCATGGGAGGCCAAACCAACTTCATTGGAGGTTTTGGGCAATACCCAATGGGGGAAATTGGGAGGTTTGATGGAGAGCAGTTCACGCCAAGGTTTTCTGGCAATGGTGTCTCTCTCACTCTTGGGCTACCCCATTGTGAAAACCTCTCCTTATCAGGTACTCATCAAACTTTTCTTCCTAACCAAAACATTCAACTGGGAAGAAGAGTAGAGATCAGCGAACCAAATGAGTATGGAGCCCTTAACACATCCACGCCTCACTCTTCAACTGGATACGAGAGCATTGACATTCAGAACCGAAAGAGGTTTATAGCACACCTGTTGCCAGACTTTGTGGCCTGATACATTAGGACAAAGAGGCCGAGGCTTCAGAATCTCTTTTCACTGTTCCATGTATTGCTAAGGAACAAGGAAGATGCATGGTAGTGTAAAGAAAGAAGAAAATTTACTTAGTATAGGTCTATACTTGGCATAGAACCATTGAGTTCTAAGACAGCTTAGGATTTAGTATATGGTTGAGGATTGTATATTATTTTTGTAAGTTCTGAAGATGGATAGATGGATTGGTGTCATAACAGTTAGTTATTGGGGTATACCAACGTAGTATATTGATTGTGAGAAATCATGATGTCATCGTGTATTTCATCAAATAAAGAGAAGTATGTATGAAGTGTGACGCTCAATTGATTGCAAGCTACACGCAAGAAACGAAGATAAAAGAATGGGAGACTGCAGACATCAGCAACGATAATTTTTTTTTCTTCTTCAAATCAAGATCTAGAAACGATACATTGGAAGAAAACCTCCTTTATATCCACACACAGTGCTAGAAGGGGAGAGCTTAGTGAAGCATAAACATTACAAGTCCCATTCAAACACCATTTTCAAAGAAAAGTCAGCAATAGTTACAAATATATAGTTTTCTGATGCATGAATGCTAGGAAACTAGATGAGGAACCCAGAAAGGTCCTCTGCTCAAGAAAAGTCTGAAGAAAGACTAGCTAGGGTAGAAAAATAAAGTCAAAAGGTGCAAGACCGAATGCAAAAATAACCAATCCAAACGGTCCAGAATCATCGCTCAATAGAAGAAGAGAAGTGAAGAAACTATTGCTTAATGGATATGAATAGATAAAAGAAGGTCGTAAAGTGCAAAAGTGTCCATGTTTATTTCTTTCTTTTGAAGGAGTGCCTCTTTGGCCAGGATACTGACATCCTTAAGACCTCAACCTCTGCCCACAATTGACCACCATGGATAAGGTTTTCTCGTATCATGTATCATGTTCTTTTGGTAGTTCCTTGCCCTGTACAACGGAGGGAATAGGCGAATAGCATTATATTACAAAGTATTTATTAAGTTAAGATGAAGTACAAAGCATTTATTAAGCTTACTGCCCTTCACCCAGGCATTCGGACTTCCATTTCCCTCTCCTTAGAGGAGAAAATAAAATTGATTAAGCATCAGGACTTTAACTAGAAAATAATCTAGTAAACAAATAAATAAACAAATGAAAATTGGCATGAGCAAATTGGACAATAAGATAGCACAAGCCCAGAAGATTTTATCGAGTTTGATTACGCTAGACATTCACAATTACGGATTTACAATCAAACAGAAGCCTAAACATTACTTCATTTACAAACCTTAGAATGCAATCACTTTTGGACACGAAGCTAAAAGTTAGTGCACCCAGTTTAGGAATCTCTTGTCAACAACACTTTCTAAACCAAGCCCTGATCTTCGCGAAGGATAGGAAAATGATTTATGATCAAGCACGATGTAACTATTCTTACCAAAAAGATGAAAAACAGATGGTCAAAGTGTGCTATTGGCCATACCGTGGTTGCCCAATATGTCTGCTAATCTTCTCTTAGCAACCTTGGACCTGTAACACCACACCTCAAATGCCTCAGTGAAGTCTGGATAGTGAATATGTTCATTCCCTAACCATTCTGTCAAAATCTCAGCCTGGTCTTCTGATGGCAGTGTAAGAACCATAGAAACAAATGTGGATTCTAAGGACTGCCATAGCTCACCATCAATCTTAAGTTCTGGACCATCGGCATTAGTCGTGGCAGAATCAATTAATGGTTTGGTAACCCTCACAAATGGAAGCCAAACCTTGACCATGTGAAACCGTTTTGCAGTAGGCAGAATAACGTTACCATATCCAATTGCTTCTAAAACCTTTGCTGCCACCTCTATAACCTTCGACTTTGTCTCAATAATTTCAGCTACCGAACTAGCTTGCTCAACAACCAGAACTATCTTATCTGATGCGCCTACCCAACTATTGACAAATTCCTTCATGATTTCCAACTTATTTAGTATCTGACAAGCCCACGATAAATCTGATAGATATGATTGAAAAGATTGCATTTTCCCTTTCTCAATGGCTGATTCCACAGGCTCACATAACAGAGCTTCTAGCATATTGTTAAATCTGGTGAACAGTCCCTTCACACATTCTTTTACTTCAAATTTGACCTCTTGATCAGCTGTTAGTAGAGGGGCATCATCATCTTCAGTCAGCATGTATTCGAGCTGCTCTTGTGCAGTAGTTTTAAGATCATTCATGGGCGAAGGAGGTGATGATGTGGCAAATTTAATAGCTGACAGAAAAATTCTCAATACAGCTGACGGATTGACTGGTTGGACACGGGCAAGAATTGGTTGTGCTTTCGATCCCATGCCTGGTATGATTTTTAGGATCTCATCCTCCTCAGCTTCTTCCCATGGCATTGCTTCCAAGTAGTTCACACAAGCATTAACAATTTGTGGGCACCCAAGTTTCACAGCCACACGCAGAATGCCAAGGGCATTCTTCACACCATGCCATATGTCTTCCAATGAACCATCTAAAACAACATAGAGAAGTCGTAGAAAATTGACATGGTGATCAAAGTCTGATTCTTCACAGTAAACTTCAACACAGTTCCGGGAGTCAAGGATCTGGCATGTAGGCCAGTTCTCAGAAAGGCGGTCACCAAAATATTTGCTCTTTTCTATCAAGATAAAAGAATGGCAATAGAACCAATCATCTCGCCCTTCATGTGTTCGGAGTCGGACAACAACATCACTGGTTGAACGATCACCAATCCTACTTGGCTCCTTCATGTAAGAAATAATGCATCAAGAAAAACCATAAGCAGAGTTATATGCATTGTGCAACTAAGAAAAATCTGCAATAGTTGAGGGAACAAGAATTCTCAAACATGGCGATACTTGTAAGGGAAATCCTGTATAGCCGTAATAGAAACAAATCATTTACAATCATTCAGCAAGATTACATGCAGCATTGAACTATGGCAAGACTAACACACAGAAACCACACAATATTAGCATGGTTCACTCAGATTGTCGGCACACAACCTCTCAAAAGAAAATCACATAGCATTGGACTTCGCCTCTTATGTACTCTCAAAACTCAATGATCATGCAAAAAGTGAAAGATCCTCTCCCAGCAAAGGAAGGAATGAGAATTATCAGTTCTTTTTTTCTCATCAAGAATAAACAGCTAAACGGAATCAAGAATTGACAAGCATGTTGAAATGAAGAAAACCACTATGACGGACAAGTGAGAAAACTTACTGGAGATTCCATCAAAGCAATCAGCACTTATAAGTATTTTTTTTGCCCATTATGGCTCCTGCAAACGAATGAGAATCTAAATGAGAAAAAAATGCAAGTGCATAGTTATAAGAACATAGGAATATTGAAAGCAATAATTAGAAATACAAAACTAATCCTGAAATCCACAGTAGCTGACGATTATGTGCCTTTCTTTCCTTCTTGCCGGAGTTAAGTCAAACGCTATTAAGAGTTATATATACTGAGTTAGCTGTTACTTTTAAGATCACATGCTTAATTGATCCAAACTACCAGATTAGATCCCGAGTAACTCGAAGTAATTGCAGATTGAAATGGTCTAAAACTTGATTAGTTGAACTCTACGAGTATTTTCAACAAAGTTACATACATCAATCCTTTTCAATAATAGAAGAATTGTATCACCTAACCAATTTAAAACCCAAATAAAAGAAATAAGAACGGCTTGGCGGTCTAAAGCTTAAATTGATCCAAGATCATTCAAACTTGACACAAAAACATGAAAGGATCATCTTTACAAGAACAGGTTTCACAAATTTAGTTCCATAGCTTCTCATTATTCATCTAAAGAGATTAAAGATTAAAAAAGCCACAAAATTATACAAAAACAGGCCATAATGAAACAGCCCCCCATATATGAAATAGGCATGCAATTTGACCGTCAACTTTGAAACCCACAATTTAATTCATTTTCTCTAGCTACCCACTTCACCAAGTTGACATCATCTATAAGCAACCTCTTGAGGTAAAGAAACAACAGGAATGAAGAAAGAAAACGCAAGAGTTGCACAATCTCCTCTAGATAATGGAGATTTTACAAAAAGAAGTGAAATTCTTGATTCTTGTACAAGAAAGAAATAAAAGCTAAAATTTTGTGCGAGTGGAAATGCATAAGAGAAGCAGCAGAAGCAAAGGTAAAAGGAAATTTAAACAGAAGATAGTGAAGTAGCAGACAGATAGGCAGATATAATTAAACGGAATTAGAAAGAAAAGTCAAAATAAATAAATAAAAAACCTCGCAACCTTTTATTTCCTTTTCTTTTGATTTCGCATTCAAAGATAAACTGGGAAAGCTCTCCCATCCTCTGCTCTGCCTGTCGAGAAGACATTGGTTCCTTTTTTTTTTCTTTTTTAAAATGTTTTCCTTTTTTCGTTGCAAGTAAGTCAGCCTTTGTTTAAAGTTAGGTCTCAATTTCTATGGGCCGATTTGAAAGAGCCTATCTGGCTAATAATGGATGAGGCATTAGCCCGACCTAGCAAGCTAAGCTAGTCTTTCTTTCTTCTCTTTAATTTTGGCAAGCAGCCGCAGGCCCTCACATTTTTGCTTTGCCCTAATAGCTGCATAGAATAGAAACAGTAGGGAGTTTCCATAGCTTTTAATACAAGTTTCCCAGCAAATGCTTTCGAAAAAACAACCTCAAGCAACAAACTTCTTCCAGGAGAAATAAAATGATAATCTTAAAAATCCCCAACACTCTTGCTCACCACTAAAATAGGTTACAACTTAAATATGCTAAGGTTGTAAATTCTTGAAGGATAATATGGCTCTTTGCATAGTTAAGTCGATGGACGGGATACTAATTAAAGGCAAGAATCATAGTCAGTGCAATTGTCCAACCAAGATTAGACATGTCATAGGAGACCCACCATGTCTATGTGAGTTAAAAAGCCTAGGAATCCCTTGGATGATACTTATACAAGTGAGGTATATGTTGAGAGACTAGTCTCATTCTATAAGAACTTAAAAATATAGTATTTTATTATCATTATTATCATCATAATCATCTACTAGATAGGATTAGCAAGCATCCCACCATGGTAAAATGATGACATACAAGGATTAATGTGCTTGTGTGCAAGGTTTTTGTAAACCAATTCCAACCTCTCATTGACCAAGTTTATGATGGACACATTCCATTACTATAACCTATATGTTAGTTAGTTGCATTTGAATGGTTGGGCCATAATAGCTACCTTCAAGAATATTTACAAATAATTTGGTATAGTCCCTTTCCCTTAGGCTCCTTTTTATTTAAGAAGAAGAGTCATGTTTGAGGGGTAATTATAGATAAAACCAACGATATGAACTAATGGAGAAGTGAATGATTTGTGGTTAAGTACATAGGATTCATACCTCTATATGGATTGGTGTGCGTTATGTGTCTTTTCCTTAAAATAGAAAAATCTATTGTTGAATCACAATGACATGCCTTTTTTATGTAATAAGGACAAAACTACTAGGAGATGATTAAGAAGAGAGGTGTTATGTATTGGATCTACCTTTTAGCTCGAGAATGGATGTTAAACCATAGTCTTATGGGTATAATACTTAACTTTTATTGTTGTTTTAGTTTTGTTTGTATCTGGTACTAAAAATGGTCTTGGTTTGTAGAAGACATTAAGAATGTTGAACCTTTTAAACTAGTTGGTCCTGCTAAGGAAGGTGATCCTTTTAGCTCTTAAAAAGAGTAATGAGTACAAGGAAGATGGTATAAGTCATTCCTAGATAAAGATACTTTTACTTTTTTAGAAAGTGTGGGTCTACACGACCAATAATTTTTATCTATCACTGATTCATATTTAACCACCTCTAGAGGTGTCCACTATCAAATAGGTAAATCTAATGAGTATAGAGAATGCTAGCATGAAACTTGCAAAAGGAAAAACATGAAGCCTTCTGGTGCTTTTACCCCGACTGAAAGACATAGACCAGAGAACATTGTTGTTTCTTAACCCACCAATTCTTATATGGCATCCTTAACACCATCAAAGGTTTCAATACTAACACCAATTAAGTAGGTGGTTAAATATGATTCCCCTATCTTTGGCATTGGAAAAAAAATTCATAATAAGGCCAAAAGAGTTCTCTAATATTTTTTTAAAGTACTCTTAGATCGAAAGACATCTTTGATAATCGAGTGATATATATTCTAACTAATTTCACTTCTATAATAAGGCCTAAAATATCTTTATAGACTTCTCTTAAGTTTTCAATAATGGTGAGGTACTTCATTTTGATTTCTTGTTTTTTGTCTAAGATCCAACCCCTAAGAAGGATAGACTTGTGATTGGCATTCTACTAGCTGCTAACTTGTTCCCTCCCCAGCTAATTAATGTCTAAAAAGCTTGGATAAAACCAATTATTAATGAGAGCACTAAGAAACCATATGGGGGCTTAGAGATATTGTTAAGATAAACTAAGCTCCAATAATTTTAAC
>Ga0325414_1001737_pt1 | contig 21483 bp, 22 predicted proteins | sample PopdelMetagenome_8_FD_206183 | JGI IMG/M metagenome (GOLD analysis project Ga0325414, IMG submission 206183) | Populus deltoides microbial communities from Bellville, Georgia, United States - Leaf-PdKOR-R3 | ecosystem: Host-associated > Plants > Phyllosphere > Phylloplane/Leaf | place: USA... | reverse complement strand
ATTCTAGACACACGGGCATAATACTTTTTTTTTTGTTCGCCCCTTCTATTTTTAGAAAAAATATGCAAACCTAAAAGGAAATATTGTCGCCATTAAAATGATTAAAGACATGTATTTAATGAATAGTTAAACTTACCTAGTTATTTTAATTATATTTATAATTATTAGGGGTGATAAAAAAACTGAAACTAATTAAATCGAGAAAACTAAAAAAAATAACTAAAAAAACCGAACCGTAATAAAAAATTGATTAAAATTTTGAAAAAGCTGACTAGTTCGGTTCGGTTTGATAAGCTTAAAACCAAAAAAGCCGAACCGAACCCAAACCAGAAAAAACCGAGCCAAACCGGTTTTTGTTCTAAAAAACCGAACCGAAACCGGTCGGCTTGAACCTGTTTCGGTTTTTATTTAATTTTTTTTTAGTTTGGTTACTTTTTTTTGATAAAAACCAAACCAAACAAAAAATAATCATCCCTAATAATTATCTTCCAAGATTTGATATTTTAAAAAATACATTAAATGATCATATGATATAAAACCAAAATGATACACAAATATAACGAAACACAACCAACTTCTGATAGATGGATGGTTGATTTCCTTGAAACTAAAACCTCCATGACTAACAACTTCTCAAAATCTCCGTAAATTTTTGTTTCTCAAAGAAATGTCTAACCAAAACGCTTGTAAATTGTGATTGTGATGTAAACGGTCAAAAGAATAATGTCAAAAGCTTTACTTAATATCTTAAATTTTTGTTTAAAATGGTTTTTTTACATGATATTTGATGATCAAAGCTCAAATCTCTGTTAAAACCTGAAAAACTTTCACTCAATTTCTGCTATGGTACTGTCAGCCTTTTCTCATGTCCCAAGAAGGCGCGCGCGATGTTCTCCCAACGTCCAAGGCAAACTGAGCTTTCAATCGTACAAAAGCCAACGTTTTCAGGTTGTTCCATCAATTGAGAAGTGGACTTGCAGAGATGTCAATGATCATGGCATTGCACATGCTGTGCACAGTCCCATATAGCATGGCGATGAAATAGTTCTTCACTCCTGGACTTAGCGTGGATTCAGCTTTGAAATCTCAAATTTTTGGCAGAGTTTTTGTAGAATGGGGCCAATTTCTGAGTGATCAAGTTTTTGTAGAATAGAGCTTCTCCATAAAATGCTTATACAACCTGTCCAATAACAGGGGATATTTTAGGTTTCCATCACTATCTTTGAAACCTGCAAATTTCAGATTTTTCAACTTGACCCACCGATTGTGTAGGAGATCTTCATAAGTGTCAGAAATCCTTTTGCTATGCATGCTGTTTATGGTGCCTCATAGAATGAAAAAGAAATGCTTCTTCACCATTGAACTTTGCCAGGAGGATTCGGCATTGATTATTTACAGACAATATGTATCTCAAGATCTCGTTCACCACATCGGAGTTCTCATTGCTTTGAATTGCAGACTTATTTTTGCACTAATATGTCTTATTCTCCTCCTAAATACCTAAAGATTGAGAGAAAAAAATTGTCGCTAATGTATAGTGTCGTGATGATTATCCTCTCGAATTAGGATTGTTAGAAATGATATACGAGTGGAAAGGACAAGAAATTCTTGTCATTTCTCAGGAAAAAAAAAAATAAGAGTCATCACCTAATATTTTGATAATTAAAAACCCTATATTTAGGCACTTCTGTCTCTATGTTTGGTAAGAATATTTCTATACTTTATCATGACTACCTTTGCAATTATAACTTCTTTAGTGTCAAGTAATGTCAAAGTACGATCTTTTATCTTAATCTCATACTTCTTCTTCAATAATTATCCTAAGCTCAATATATTGTTTTTTACTATTGATATATAATATACATCATTAATAAATTGATGACTTTCATCTCTCAATTTAATCAAAATTGTACATTTTCCTTTGATGGCAACCTTTGAATGATCCACAAAGATGACATTACTTCTAGTTATTTCATCAAGCTCCATGAACTTGTCTTTGTCTTCACACATGTGGTTGCTGGCTCCATTGTCTAGATACCACATGTTCTTTTTGTCTTGCATTTTCTCATTATACACTAGTAGTAGGGTGGCTTCATTCTTTTCTTCTATCATAAGATTTGTATTCTCCTCAACCCTCTTGGTTGGACTCCAGCAATCCCTAGTATAATGACTTGTCTTTTGACAATTATAGCATTTAACCTTTGATTTATCAAACCTGGATCTCAGATTACTACTATTAGTGTAACTAGTCGATTGGTTTGCTTCATATGGTTAACCGATTGACCTGTTGAGGCTGCTTTAGCCTTTTTTTTCTAAATCTGCCTCTTACTTCTCTTCCTTTGCTTTGTCCATGTTTTCTACCCCCTTGAGAATATCCAAAACCATATTGTTTTGAAAAAAGTGCTTGTACACCCACATCCTTTTGAATCTCATTGATTCTTTTTTCATGAGCTTGTAATTTTCCCATGAGATCTTGTATTGAAAGAACATCCATATTTTGTTATTTCTCTATCACGACCACCACATAATAGAACTTCTTTTGCAACGAGCGTATGATCTTCTTTAGCACACATGTCTCTTCCATCTTCTCTTCATATCTCTTCATTTGATTGTATATGACCAATACTCTTGCAAAATATTCTGAAATATTATCCGATTCAAGCATATGTAACTTTTCAAAGTCATCACATAACTTTTGTAGACGTACCTTTTTCACATTGTCAGCTCATTGGTTTGATTCTTGCAAAACTTTTCATATTTACTTAGCAGTGGTTGTGTTGGCTACTATTTTAAAAGTGGCATTATCTAGACATTGGTGGATGATTGTTAGTGCTTATTGATCTTTTCTTCGTGCCTTTTGCACAGCCTTCCTTTTGGCTGAAGTCAACATTGCTCCATCTATAGGCTCCTCAATGTCTGTTTCAACCATCTCCCATGCATCTTAGAAACCTAGCCAAGCTATTACTAGAATACACCAAGTTTTATAGTTATCTTTTGTCAGCTTAGGTTATTAAAGTGAGAAGTTTGGGTTGACCATGTCAAATATTCAAACTTAAGTTTTGATACCACTTGTTGGAAGTAAGGCAGGTATGATATAAGATCAACACAACAATGTAAGGTCAAGAACTCAAGAATAAGAAGAAGATTGAGAGGGATGTAAACTTTTATTAAGTGTTTCTCTTTAAGCTTTCTTAACTATTCTTTCTCTTTTGTACTTATAAATAATGTTGAATTACAAGATTTTTTATAGGTATAAAATCATAAACAATCAAGAAATTACATTAATATAAGAAAATTCTAATATGAATTAAATTATATTCTACTAACTAAATTTATCGATCATTTCTGATTTTTTCAGAATCATGAAATTTAGTTTACTTTTAACATCTTCACCATCGACAAATAATATGTTGTGATGGTGACCTTCGTACACTTTATGGCGGATATCATCACTGGACATTCAACATCCATGTCGAATTTGCAGAAGTTACAAGAGTAGGTGAAACCAAATTGTAACGATAACAAACTTTGCATTCTGGTCTAGGTTGGCGTTGAATCGGAGAGTATAAAGTTTGAGAATGGTGTGGATGGAATGGGTGGTGTATTTTCTGAGGCAAATTAAAGCACGAGTTATGGAGGAAAAACTTGAATTTGTTGCTGCAGCAGACGTATGTCTGACCTGAGCAGTGCTTCTGGCAAGCAGAGCAGAGAATTTCATCATCATGCTTTATCTCCGTAAGCTTCAAGGGATGCCCATGGCTGAAATGGTGAAACTGTTGCTGACCTCGGGATTCCATGAAGAGAGGATACAGTGCACAACTGATCTCGATCCTGAAATTGCAAGGCTTACGGAGGTAGGAGTAGAAATCATAAGAATTGCCACAGGCGTTGCAGTTAGACTCTTCCTTATCGATGCTCAAAGTAAGAAGACAAGGGTGATAAAAGTGCTGGAGTGTTGTTGGCAACTGAAACTCAGCACATGATCGGTGCAGATAGAAGTTGCAGAGATCGCAGCCATATGGCGCGCCAGAGGTGGGTTCTCCACATATCCTGCAGGAAACACCATCACCATCACCATCATTGTCATCATTATCCTGCCTTTTCTGAGTAGCTACTAATGGATGAAAGTAAGTTAAATGGTGAAGTAGATCTTGACCTTCAATTATGGCCAGTTTCTGAAAAGCACATTTTTAATCCAGATCGAAGTTGCAATTTTGACAGTGAAAAGAAAACCCAAAATGAGTTTCACTATAGACAAGGCATATAATTAAAAGGTGATCCATCCCATTTGTCTTAACCAAAGTGAGACGGTGCTGGTGGTAAAGATTTTGGAATTCCTGCGGCAACTCTACACAGGATTCGTGTATGCTGAACGCATGTTCGCTGCAAGTGTAGGTTGTGCCCTGGAAGAACTCCCCGCATGCTTCGCATCGAATCGGCACAAACATCACCTCATTTTTCATCAATGGATGCTGGTGGATCAAGCCTCTATACTCCATCTCTGCTTCTCTCTCGAACACAACAACAAAAGTTTTTCCTTCTCCGATTTATTTATCTATTGGATCCAGTCTGAATGACCTGAGAAGGGATGGCTTCACTGCCTGTTTCCAATTTGTATTTACTTAGCATTGACCTTTCTCTTGATGGCAGAGTCCCAGTAGGTAACTTCTCACATCCAACTTGCAATTATAAATAAGAACAGAAAACACTACTTGCTAATACTATATAATTAACACAAACATTTCCCCTTTCTTGTCTACAAAAGACACTGAAATTTTCTAGAGTAGCTAACAAATCACTGAATTTCTTATATTTTTTTTGAAATAAGATATTAATCCGATAACCAAAGATCTCTGAAAAATCATGGTGTAGGTTTTTTGGTTAAAAATCTATTTTCAACTAATTTTTGATTAAAAACACTTAGAAAACCTCAAATATCTTAATAAATATATCCATGACTTCAAAAAAGCTAAAAAAGAGCTCAAAAGACCAAAATCAACTTGAATTCAAAACATTCATGCGGTTAAATCTGTCTTCTTAGGCAAGAAAAAAAAACACATAGGTGAAGCTCCTCTCCTGAAATGGAACCCATTTACACCATTTTCAACTTTTTTGATGGTTGGAATCGTCATCAATAACCATTTTCTCTTTCTTCACCAGAACCCAGCAATTCTCTCTCTTCCCTCTTACAAAAAAAAAAAAGAACTGAAAAATGAGGGAAATAAACTTTGATACCAAAATTAATCATTTGTAAGCTAAAAAATATAGGGGACCAAAATAAACTTTTTGTATGAAATTTGAAGCCGCTACCTATTTTACCTATCCTTTTCACTTTGATCCTCTATCCAATCTTTCTTTTAAAAAATACAATTGGATGCTAATTTGGGTTCAGAAAGGATCAATTATACAAAGAAAAAGTTTAAGGATTAAATTAAAATTTTTTTTAAAAAATCATTGCTCCAATTCACAGTGCTTTATGAGAGGATGAACAATGATTTTAGCTCCAATGTTTTCACCACATATCTTAGTTTTTGTTAATTAATAATTATAATTAATTCATAATTGGTAGCTAAAGCTTGAATGCTCTAATTATATTTGTATTCAATCCTTGACAGCTTAGAAATAAGGTACAATTCGACTATAATCTTAGCAGCTGGACACATGAAGAATGCAACCACTGCAGTATCTGTTTTCTCACTTCGGTAAGATTTGTTACAAAATTTGGAGTATGCTTGTTTGGCTTTGTACATTACAAAATCAACTGTTAAAATAAGATGCTTTAATGTTAATTTCAATTGTTTCAGCCACAACCTCGATCCTTTCATGAGAATTCATGCTTATCGTTGGCTTTCTTGGCGCTGTATGGTACACTTAACCTTGCATTGCTAGATGTTGAGGATGATTCGCTCTCCTTGAGCAGCATTGAGTGGAGTATATCATTGGAGGATTCCTTGCAAGGCAGGTGGAGCCGCTCATCAAGCTTAGACTAACCCACACCATTACTGGTAGGTGAAATGAAAGCAGAATATTATTCACTCCCTGCAATTCTTTAATTTGTATATATATCCTTTTTTATTACACAACAAAAAGACAAAAAAAAAAAAAAGAGAAGAAGAAGCTTGATTGGGCCTTCTCCTCCATTTCTTTCTCACCCCTAAGCTCGATATAGTCTTGTTTACTATTAATGAATAATATTTACTTTTCATGAATAGTTTTTACTATGCAAAGCTCATTCATAACGAGTCTCAAGCTCAGTTATACTATTTATGATCGTTCAGATTGAGCTTCACCCCTCCTCTCTTTCTCCTCCCTTTCTCTCTCATCCCTAAGCTCGATGTAGTCTCGTTTACTATTCATGAATAATGCTTACTATGTAAAACTCATTTAAAATGAGTCTCAAGCTCGGTCATGCTATTTATAATCATTCAGACTGAGCTCCACCCCTCCTCTCTTTCTCCTTCATTTCTCTCTCATCCCTTAGCTCGATATAATCTCATTTACTATTCATGAATAATGCTTACTATACAAAACTCATTCAAAACGAGTTTCAGGCTCGGTCATACTATTTATGGTCATTCAGACCGAACTCCACCCCTCCTCTCTTTCTCCTCCCTTTCTCTCTCATCCCTTAGCTCGGTATAGTCTTGTTTACTATTCATGAATAGTAATGAATAATATTTACTATTCATGAATAGTGTTTATTATGCAAAACTCATTCAGAACAAGTCTCGAGTCCCCAAACTTGGTTAGACCGAGCTCCACCTTCTTCTCTTTCTTTCTCATTCCTTTCTCTTCCCCATCCTTTTTTAGTATCAGAGAGAAAATATGGTAAGGTTATTCATTATAAATGAATAGTACTTTTTCAACCCATTTGAGCTATAAAGTAGCTCATTCTCCTTTCTCTCCCCTCCCTTTCTCTGTTTTTTTTTGCATGGTCTGACTGAGCTATCTTGTATCACCTCGTTTTACTATTTATGAATAGTATAATTTGCATGGTACTATTCATGCATGGACTATCATCATTATTCATACTATTCATGAATGATAATTTTCTCGGACATTTCTCCATATATTTTCTAGATATTTTCAATAAATTTTCTAAGTTATATATATTCTTAGGTTTTGAGAGAGAAAAGAAGGTCTGAACACTTACCTCTACACTTTTCCATTATACAGAGAACACATATCTCTTCTCTACACACAAAAATACCATTTTTGTCTTAATTTTTTTACTTGTTTATCACTTGGGAAAATCAAATACCGACTTAAGCATCAGAGTGTCCCTCATTCCACGATGGACTTGTTTTATAGGTATGACTCAGGTCCAGAACTAATCAACCCGGGAAAGTTAATATTTTTCTGTGAAGACTTTCCACAACTTCATCACTTTTGGTTTTCAACTTTCTTGTTCAATTATGTTTGTGTTCTTCTTTGAGTTGCTTACAAATGGGTATGGCATGAGAAGTTGTTTATGGTGTGCCCTCCTCCTTCCATTTAGTAATCACTAGATCCTTATCATGCGTTACGATGCAGGTTGGATCAATTTTTTTAACATACAAAAGAAGCATCCAGGCGCTGCTAGCATTTTTCTAGTAGAAAAAAACTTTTAATCCATGCAAAGGTTGACTTGATGTGATCTAATCAACTTGATAGGTCCAAAGGCAAAACGTATGACTAGTAAAAATATAATTTGACTCATAAAAATTCAAGAAAACATCTTTTTTAAAATAAAATATTAAAACAATAACATGTTGGATCAACTTGCCAAATACATGACCCGAATCATGAGACCATGATAACCCCAAATAAATAATTCAAAATAAATCATGAAACTCAATTCCTAATCAACCCAGTATTGTTGAAGAATGGAAATGAAAAAAAAATGACTCGAGTTAACCTGCCAGCCCTGTAACTCGGATCATGAGACCATGATAACCTTATAGAAAGCAAACAAAAAAAATGACCTGAGTCAACTCAAGTTAACTTGCCAAACCAGCGACCTAAGTCATGAGATTGAGATAATTTCGTAAACTAAATCAAAATAAATTATGAAATCCAATTTCCAATAACTTATTGTTGAAGGATGATTGCTTTTTAAATTCAATCTAAAAACAAGACTTAATAAAATGACCCGATCTGAATTTACCTGGGTTAACCCACAAAACACGTGACTCGAATTATGAGATTTAGATAATTTTATAGAAAGCAAACCGAAATAAATCATGAAGTCTAATTCCTAATCAACTCATTGATGAAAGATGAAATTGAAAAAAAAATACCAATAAAAAAAACTAAAAAAAGTGGAGTTAACTGGGTTAACCCTACAAACCCGCGACCTACGACTCGAGTCATGAGACCGAGATAACTTCATAGAAAGCAAACCGAAATAAATTATGAAATCTAATTCCCAATCAACCTATTGTTGAATGTGAAATTGAAAAAAAATCTCAATTGAAAAAGACAAAAAAAAAACTGTGTCAACTAGATTAATTCACTAAACCCATAATACAGGTAATGAAACCGAGCTAACCATATAAAAAATTATAAAGCTCAATCTCCAATAAAATAAATACAATGATGAATTAAAAAAAAAACAAAAGAAAAAAAAAACACTTATAAGATGGTGCAGCAAAGTATGACCACTCTTAGTTTTTGGTTAATAAATGTAGTCCCCGACTTGTTGCGACGGCTCTTTCTTTTTGAACTCAAAGGTGTTGATGATGATGATTATATTGTAACCCTGAACGTTTACTGATAAAGAGAGAGCAGAATCATTGGATATGACTCGCAAGAACGCATGCTTGTATATCCAGCAATATGGAACTTCATGACACGAAATGCACATGTGCGATGGGTCCTTGAAAGTCCTTGGCATCCCTCACCAGTGCCATTAATCATTGACGCCTTGCCTCGGTCAACTCTTTCCTTCACAGCATTAGATTCCCCCCTTCTCCTCTCTCATCACCATCATTCGAAAAGCTAAAAGTGGAGTTCCAGTAATATTCGAAGGCTCACAACCAAGTCCAAAACATCACACATGCACTTTCTGCTTCAACCGACACCATGTTTATGACATTAACACAACCAGAGGATTTGAAGGAATCCAGAGGGTGGGACACGTTGAAAAGATTAAAGATTTTACATCTGTATATGCTGCTGTCTGGGCTTTATCCCTGTCCCTAACCGTACTCACCTTTGAAAACAATATCCTTGTTCTCCCCCGCCCCCCTCCCACGCACACACAGAGAAGATCAGGCAGTCTAACAGGGCAGGAATAAGGGATGATTACGTTTCCTTTCTTCCCAGCTTTCCAGTTCGTTTCTAAATTTCCCATGCTCGCTCTTCCTTTCTCCCCGGCTTTATTCCTACACAAGAAAGTCCCTCATTTTTCTATCAGAAGCTCTTATAAAAATGAATGCAACACAATAAAGTCTCTATCACAAAACTACTCGTACGGGAATAACGTCTCCACAATTTCATCAAGAAGCCATTTTATATAATTACCATGCTCAAATGGGAGTAGCTTACTATATATTTCAAAGATACCGAGCAATATTGTGATTGTTTCTCACCACTAGAGAATAATGTCTTCATGATGCGTTGTTAGTGAATATATATCAATAGAATAAATAATAAAAAAGATCGACAATAAAACATAAAATTCAGGATGTATTATTCACTTTAAGGCTTGACTCTTTTAAATGTATCATACTCAATTATTTAATTAAATACCTTCTGGTGAATTTTTTTATTTTTATATCATGGATACATTCTTGGATGTAATTCATGGATGAGTAATTACTTTCAAGAACTAAACCACGGGAAAACGTTTGTAAACTCGAGGTTCCATGCCGACCGATTATACATTTACATGTAGCTTAAAAAATACAAACGATGGCATTCAAACAAAAAAAAAAATCATCTTTTTCTAATTGATTTATTATCAGTTGACTATTTCCAGGTGAGCTATTAGCTCACTTGTAATGCTGACGAAACCTATTATTTCTTGGTCACGACAGCTAGAAGTTAAAGTTTCATTAAATAGCGTTTCCACGAGACTGATTTTGACTATCATCCAAGCACAGATACCTTCATTTAAAAGAATATTTTTGATCTCAAAGTCCGAATGAAAGTTAAGGAATTTCGGGTCCCATGGAGGAACTGCGCTGGCTAGAGGAGGAGATCACGAAGGTCGTTCGGGCACACCATCAAAAGCGGAATCGGAGGGAAAGATAAAAAGATAACATGCATGACTGGCAGGTCGCTGCTTCACGAGGGATAAAGGTCTTATACGGGCCCATAATAATAACAATAAAACAAGGGAATCGATGGAAATAATTACTAGGTCCACTTTCACAATAATGTAAAGAATTGGCAGCCGATTTAGTAATGTCCTTTACTAGACCTTCATGCTCAAATCAACTATCTCTCTCTCTCTGTATCTCCCAAGACCAGCCTCTCTCCTTTTCTCTATCGCTCTCGGAAGACCAGCCAGTCTAATTTCAAGGCAGAAAAAAAAGGTACGCTAAAGTTTCTTTTCTTCTCCTATATTTGTTTTTCCTTTTCTTTTTGTTCTTAATCACTTCCTTACTCTTTTGATCTGGTGGCAGTCCAAGATTTTATGTCGATATTATACAAAGAAAAGCTTTGCTCAGGAATGAACAAGAAGGAGAAATGGTATAAAACATTGCATCAACTAAGGTTTAATATATAGTAATATCTTTCAATTTTCAGAACTATATATAAACTTGTTCCACTTTAATTATTAAACACATATGGTGTTATTAATTTAATAATATACTATTACGGAAACTTGTTCCATATTTTGTGAAAATCTTGAATTGAAGCTGAAAACAAATACACACACAGAAAGAAAAACTGATAAATTGCAGATCAAATACTAGTTTATGTTCCCTCCTTGTTGACTCAATTAACAACAAGCATTTGATGTCAATTATCTCTCTCTTTCTATAGTACTATCATGGACAACTCAATACAAGAGAGTCTTCTTGTACCGGAAGAACTGAGCAATGTTGATCTGAAGACAAGAATTTGGACGGAATCTAAGATGATATGGAAGATTGCATTTCCTGCCATGGTGGCTAGAGTAACTTCATTTGGAATGATTGTGGTGACCCAAGCATTTCTAGGACACATTGGCAAGTTAGAGCTTGCTGCATACGCTCTCCTACAAAGTTTCATTGTGCGATTTATAAATGGCATATTGGTAGGTTCTTTCTCTCTGCATGCATGCCTCTTTTACTGTTTTGAGCTATATGGAATAATTGAAAACAATTAAAAATAATATATCACCACTAGAAATTTGCTAAACACTCAAGAAGTATTAGGTCAACAAGGTGGCGTGTGTTATAATATCAAAGATCTTGCACAATTTAACTGTGAAAATACTAATTATTCAGTTCCTTTAGCTTAAATAGCCATTACAACTTGAAATCAGGGAAAAACAAACCACATCTTCTTAGCCGAATATTGTGGTAACAGAACAACAAAAAAATTACAAAACAATGACTTAGTCATAGTCAGCACTAACAAACTATACTGACTTGCACTAACAAACTAACTTACTAGCTCCTGAAAGACAGGAGCTTTATTCTAACAAAAACAACTGGTTTCCAACATATCCTCCCCCAAACTGCACTTGCTAACAAGTCAGTTTATAGTTTTGATGCTTTGCACTCCCAGCAGATCACGTAGCCTTGTAAATGATTCCAACTTCAAAGGTTTTGTCAGGATGTCTCCCACTTGCTCACGAGTCCCACAATGAATTAATTCTACAACACCTTCCTTTACCAGATCACATAAAAAATGAAATTTCACGTCTATGTGTTTTGATCTTCCATGGAGAATTGGATTTTTTGATAACTTTATAGTGGAACTGTTGTCGCAAAAAATCTTAACACACTTGCAGGAAGAGAAACCAAGACTGTTGATCACCCTTTTCATCCAAATACTATGACATGCACATGCAGCAGTAGCTACATACTCTGCTTCTGTTGCGGAGAGAGTCAACACTGGTTGTTTTCTTGAGCTCCATGCAACTGCACCTTCACTTAGAAAAAAAACATAACCAAACGTGCTTCTTCTATCCTCTACATCGCCGGCATAGTCACTGTCAGTGTAGACTTTGAGATCATCTTCAGAATTCTCTGCACTTCTATAAAACACTCCTAAGTTGGTAGTTCCTTTCACATACCTGAGAACCCTTTTTTCTGCTGCCATATGTGATGTTTTAGGATCAGTCATGAATTTGCTTAACATGCAGACAACAAACGCAATGTTAGGTCTGGTAACTGACAGATACATTAAGCTGCCAATTATTTGCTTGAACAAGGTTGAATTCTCACTGTCTTCTCCACCATCTTTTATTAATTTCGTGCCTGGCATGATAGGATTTTTTACTAGATATTATAGAATGTATATCATGTATCTATCAGAATAGGAAATTAATATCGGATGTAGTAATCATTACAGTTACTCATGTATCTATCAGAATAGGAAATTAATATAGGATGTTGTAATCATTACAATTACTGCAGTGTTCTGCTGCCTCTCTATAAATAGGAAGGTTGGCTAAGGCACAACCCAACACATTCCATTATTCTCAACTTGGTATCAGAGCTATAAAACCCTAAAATAAATTAAACCTACTTTTCTCACAGCCTCTCAGCCTCCCTTCTTCAATGGAACAGCCGCCACATACATCTTTAAATTCTGCAGCACCAGCAGTCCAGCTTTCTTCTTCTCCGGCAGTGCAACCCTCTTTTCTTACAGCGCTTCCTATGCTTTCCTCTGCTGCGTCACCGCCTGGATTCTCCTCTGTCATGGCTGGTGAACGCCTCCTCTTGCAGCCCACGTCTGCTGCCTCTGCTGCCTCTACTGCCGCAAGCATTATCTCCTTTTCTCACACTTATCAAGTCATCTCCCTTAAATTAACAAACACCAATTATTTATATTAACGTATGCAGATGCTGCCTTATCTCCTAGGCCAAGGAGTTTTTGGTTTTGTTGATGGCTCCAACACATGTCCATCAACACATGTTCTTGCCCATGATGGTATCTCTCTTCAGGTAAATCCACTTTTTCAAACCTGGAAACAACAGGACCACCTTATTCTAAGTGCTCTTCTTTCCTCCCTATCTATGGAAGTTTTGCATCTTGTTGTTGGCTGTCAAAGTTCTTGTTCAGCTTGGGGCACTCTTGAGTGAGCTCTCGCTTCTACCTCCAACTCTCATATTATGCAACTTCACGGCTCTCTTCAGGATCTTCGACAAGGTGATGAATCAGTAACTCAATTTATGCAAAAAGCGAAGGCCTTATTTGATGAATTGGCCGCTGCTGGTCGGCCAGTTTCACTTGAAGATTTCAATTTATATGTGTTTCGTGGTCTTCGGGGAGAGTTTAAAGACTTAGTTACCAGTCTTATTACCAAGGCTGAACCTTTATCATATGCAGATCTTCATAGCCATCTCCTCACACATGAATTTCTTCACAAATCTTCTGCTGCCATACATGCTCCTCTGCTGCCCACACCCAGCATTCCATCTTCTGCTCTTGTTACGCTGCGCCAGACTTTTGGCAATTCTGGCCACAGCAGGGGCCGCTTCAACGGTGGCTGGCGTCCCAACCAGTCCAACAACAGAGGCAACCGATTTGCTGGCTCCAGACCTGATCACCGCAGCTTCCAAAACTCCTCCTTCGGTGACAATAGGCAGGGCTCTTGGCAGCGCAATAGGGGGCAGAATCCACGCTGCCAACTGTGTCAGAATTTCGGCCATACAGCTCCCCATTGCCCTCAATTCCAGCAGCGAGGTTATGGCCAACAGCCTACTGCCAATCTGGTGCAGCGCAATCTCTCCTCAATCGGTTCTGTTGATTGGTTTCCGGATACCGGTGCCAATCAACACGTCACACCTGATCTTGCCACCTTGACTGCTTCAGAACCGTATCTTGGTAATGATAATTTGCATGTTGGTGATGGTAAGGGCCTCCCTATATCTCATCTCGGTCATACAAAAATATATACACCACATCATTCTTTCACCTTATCTAATGTTCTTCATGTTCCTGCAATTACGAAACCTCTGCTCTCTGTTCAGAAATTTTATCTTGATAATAATGTTTATTTTGAATTTCACCCTCATGTGTTTTATGTCAAGGATCTCAACACCCATAAAATCCTTCTCTTAGGTCAGAGTAAAGATGGTCTTTATGCCCTTACCAAGTCTTCCGTCACGTCAGTTCCTCAAGCCTATTGGTCTCCCTGCACTTCCGCCTCTTTTGATTTATGGCATCGTCGACTAGGTCATCCTACTACACGTATTTTTCAATTGTTAATCTCGAAAAATAAGATCTTTTGTAACAACAAACGTCTTAATTTTTAATGTCAAAGTTGTCCTTTAGAAAAATCATCACGTTTGTCTTTAGGACCTACGGGTCATAAAATTTTTAGTGATGTATGGGACCTTGCTCCTCTTTTTTCTTCAGATGGCTATCGTTATTTTGTTATCTTTGTTGATGCTTATACTAAATATGTATGGTATTATCCTATCATTTTCAAGTCTGATGTTTACTCTGTTTTTCATCAATTTCAGACTCTCGTTGAACGTCAATTTTCATTAAAAAAAAATTTGTTCAAACTGATTGGGGCGGTGAATACCGCAAATTATCCATATTTTTTCAAATTGTTGGTATTCATCATCGTTTGATTTGTCCTCACACTCATGAATAAAATGGCACAGTAGAGCGTCGTCATAGGCATATTGTGGAAACAGGTCTTACTCTTTTAGGGCAATGTAAAGCACCTTTTTGATTTTGGAATTATACTTTTGAAACCTCTGTTTATCTTATAAATCACATGCCTGCTCCTGTTCTTGCCCATTTCTCTCCGTTTGATTGTTTATTTCACCGGTCTCCTGATTATCATTTTCTGCGTACTTTTGGATGTCTCTGTTTTCCTTTTCTGTGTCCATATAATAATCATAAATTGGATTTTCGTTCCTCTCCATGTGTGTTCTTTGGATATAGTTCCTCCTATCTTGGTTATCGATGTTTTGACATTGCATCTCACCGTATTTATATTTCCTGTCATGTCCGTTTCTATGAACATGTGTTTCCTTTTGATAATTCTAAACAGATTGCAAAGGTTTCCACCACAACCGCCATCCCACCCGCTACTGTTACCCTTCCAAACTTGTTAAACCACCCATCACCACCCACTTCCATCAGCCACCCAAACAGGCCACAACACACAGCTCTGCCACTCCAAATAGCCACCCGACCACAGCTCCCGACCATCCCTTGGCCATCATCACATGCTTGTTTATCTAACCTTTATGATGCAGGTTTAGGTTGTAAATTGATCTCCTCTCCTCATGGTCTTGGGGCACTCTCTAGCCCCTCCTCTGCTTCGCCCACCCTGGCCAGCATTCCTACAGATTCGATCTATACCGACAGCCCCTCCTCTGCTGACAGTCCTATGCTAGAGGTTGCTTCTTCATCATCCTCTCCCGCAGGTCTGCAATTTATGGTTGATTTATCTTCTTATTAGCTGCCACAGGTCTCCTCACTGCCACCATATTCCCCTGCGTCTCCACCACCACGCAGCAGCCATCCTATGACTCTCAGACCGCGGCAGCCAAAGACAGCAAACCTGGCTGCTTCCGCTGCCGCCACCTCTGCCTCCACACGGGTACTGCATTCTCCTTCTTCTGAGCCCTTTGCATTTTCTGATGCTGACCGGTATGCAGTTTGGCATAATGCTATGTGTGATGAGATCGCTGTTTAGCGCTCAAATCGTACTTGGTCTTTGGTTCTGTTTCATTTTTCTATGAACGTTGTTGGCAGTAGATGGGTATATCGAATCAAACGTCGTGTTGATGGTAGTATTGAGCGCTATAAAGCGCGCCTTGTTGCTAGAGGTTTTACCCAACAGGAAGGTATTGATTATTCTGAAACCTTCAGTCCAGTTATTAAGCAGGCCACTATCCGATTGGTTTTCTCTATCGCGGTTTCGCGAAATTGGAAGATTCATCAGCTTGATATTCATAATGCCTTCCTCAATGGTGTTCTTACTGAAGAGGTCTACATGAAACAGCCTCCAGGTTTCGTTGACTCTTCTCTTCCATCTCATGTGTGCAGATTGCACAAATCATTGTATGGTTTGAAACAGGCACCGAGAGCATGGTACACTCATCTAAGTGATTTTTTGCTCTCCATCGGTTTTCGAGCTTCCAAGGTTGACACCTCCCTGTTTATCTTATCTGATGGTACTAATATCTTTTATCTCCTGGTGTATGTTGATGATATTCTGCTCACGGGTAGCATCTCTGCTATGCTCCATCACCTTATACAGTTACTCAGCTCTGAGTTCAAGCTTTGTGACTTAGGTGCTGTTCACTACTTTCTGGGTATTGAAGTTCATTCTACCAGTATGGGTTTAATGCTGTGTCAACATAAATATATTCTTGACATCCTCACCCGAGCTGGTATGACTTCCTGCAAACCAGTTGATACTCCAGTCTCCCCTTCGAAAGTCATTTTATTACCGGATCATTCATTCTCTGATCCTACACGATTTCATCAAATCATGGGTGCTCTTCAATATCTTACCTTCACTCGTCCAGATATATGCTTTGCTGTTAACAGAGTCTGTCAATTTATACATGCTCCTACAAATTCTCATTGGGCCGCTGTCAAACATATTTTATGCTATCTTAAAGGTACGACATCTTATGGTTTCCATATCACTCGAGGCTCCTCTTTTGCTCTACATGGCTTTACAGATGCAGAATGGGCTGGTAGTATTGATGATCGTAAGTCTACGGGCGGCTATCTTGTCTTTTTTGGTCAGACGCCAATTTCTTGGAAATCCGGCAAGCAACGCACTGTTGCTCGCTCCTCTACTGAGGCTGAGTATAAAGCCCTTGCTGATGGTACCGCTGAAGTCATTTGGCTTCAATACTTGTTAACAGATTTGCAGGTTCCCTCAGTCTCTGCTCCTACCATTTGGTGTGATAATCTTGGTGCTACCTATCTCTCAGCAAATCCTATCTTCCATGCTCGTACTAAGCATGTTGAAGTGGATTATCACTTTGTCCGTGACCGTGTTGCCAAGAAAGAAATTCAGATTTGTTTTGTTCCCTCTCGGGATCAACTTGCCGATGTCTTCACTAAACCGCTTCCTGTTGCATCCTTTACTGCTTTTCGGTTCAAGCTTCGGGTTGATCCCCCACCCTCAGCTTGAGGGGGCATATTATAGAATGTATATCATGTATCTATCAGAATAGGAAATTAATATAGGATGTTGTAATCATTACAGTTACTCATGTATCTATCAGAATATGAAATTAATATAGGATGTTATAATCATTACAGTTACTGCAGTGTTCTGCTGTCTCTATATAAATAGGAAGGTTGGCTAAGGCACAACCCAACACATTCCATTATTCTCAACTCTGGATTGCAGCCTCCCATTCCAAATCTTTCTAAAATTTCCCCAGCATACTTCATTTGACATAAATGTATTCCTTCACAGCTCTGTTGAACCTCTACTCCTAAGAAATACTTCATTTTCCCCAAATCACTCATATCAAATTCTAGTTTCATTGATTCCTTGAATTTCTCACATAGCTCCACATTATTTCCTGTATAAATTAAATCGTCTACATAAAGGCTAATAATTAAGCATTTACCTCCATCGGCATGTTTAAGAAACAATGTGTGTTCATAACTGCATTTCTCAAAGCCTTCCTTTATGAAGAACCCTTCAATTCTACTATACCAGGCTTTTAGAGCCTGTTTTAAGCTGTAGAGAGCTTTTTTAAGTTTCAACACTTTATGTTCTTCTCATTTGCTAACATAGCCTTCTGGCTGCTCCATTTAGACATCTTCCTCTAATTCCTTATGAAGAAATGCACTTTTGACGTCTAGCTGGAAAACATTTCATCCTTTCTGTGCTGTTAGAGCTAAGATTAGCCTTATGGTGTCCCAACGAGCCACAGGTGCAAAAACTTCACTGTAGTCCATCCCATGTCTCTGAGCATATCCTTTTACTACCAAGCGTGCTTTGCATTTATCTACCTCTCCCTTTTCATTCAGCTTGGTTCGAAAAATCCATTTTACACCAATTCTTTTTATCCCTTCTGATGGAATCACTAGCTCCCATGTCTTATTCTTTTCTATAGCTTCCATTTCCAAATCCATGGCTTTCCTCCATTTCTTCTGTTTTACTGCTTCATCAAAGCATATTGGATCATCATGTACCATAAAACACATTGAGTCGTCAAGAAAACCAGCTCCATGAACATAATCATCCATCTATCTAGGTGTCCGTTTAATTCTTCCTTGAGATATCGAAGAATTATTTTCCCCTGGTGTATCATTTTCTGGTGCAGCAAGACCATTTTCCCCTAAAGTGTCACCATCTTCATCTTCCAGTACCTCAACATTCTCCACTGATACAGTATCATCATTTCCACCTTCTATTTCATTATCATTTTCAACTCCCTCTATACCCAAATCATCTCCTTCTACTGATTTCTCATCATAGTCACTAATTTCTCCATCATTATCTATATCTTCCCAAGTAAAAATATCACTCATACCATCATCACTCTTCCTCCAATTCCAGCCCTCATTCTCATCAAACACTACATCCCTACTAACAATCACCTTTTTGGTCTTAGGATCATAAAACCGATAGGCTTTAGATTCTTCACTAACACTTATAAACACATATCTATGAGTCTTCTCATCTAACTTTATCCTCCCTTTGTCAGGAATATGCACATTTGCAATACAGCCGAAAATTCTAAAGTACTCAACATTGGGTTTGTTTCCACTCCAACACTCTTCAGGAGTCTTTTCTTTGACAGCCACAGTTAGACTCTTATTTAACACATGCAATCCCCATCGAACTGCTTCTGGCCAGAACAGTTTAGGCATTTCCTTCTCTGAAAGCAGGCATTGAACCATGTTTAATATAGTTTGATTTTTACGTTCTGCCACTCCATTTTGTTGAGGAGTGTAGGCAGCCATAAGTTGCCTCTTGATGCCATGATTAGCATAAAACACATTGAATTCTTTGGAAGTAAACTCTCCTCCCCTATCTGTCCTCAAACAACATATATCACATTCTGATTCTTTTTCCACAAAGCTTTTAAATATTTTAAACATGGAAAAAGTTTCACTTTTCTCGGCTAAAAAATAAATCCAAGCTTTTCTGCTGAAATCATCTATAAAGCACAATAAGTACCTTTTTAGACTGTTTGAAGTTGGAGTGATTGGACCACACAAATCTGCATGCACTAGTTGAAGTCTTCTTGAAGCTCTCCACTGACTCTTCTTGGGAATGACTGCTCGATATTGTTTGCCACGATGACACACTGTGCATGCTGTGTTTGTTGCTTTGAATTGAGAAAGGCCTTTGACAAGTTGCTTGCTCTCCAAAGTTTTGAGACTCTTGTTGTTCACATGGCCATAGCGATGATGCCATATGTCTGATAAGTCATCCATACTTGCTATTAAATAGTTTGAAGGTTGAGTAATCATAGTGGCTAGTAAAACAAACATCTTATTTGCTGCCATAAGAGTTTACATAATAAGGCCTCTCGTAGGATGATATATTTTACAAACCTTATCCTTCATAATAATAGCAAGTCCCTTCCCTTGAAGCTGTCCAATGCTTAATAGGTTGTTCTTATGCTCAGGAATGAAAAATACATCTCTTACTACTTGAGTTAGTCCTGCAGTCACAAGTTTAACACTTCCTTTACCCATCACCATCATTTTTGCTCCATTGCTGAGCTTGACTGAGTGTTTGAACTGCCCATCCATTTCTATAAACCAATCTTTATTTCCTGACATGTGATTAGAACATCTTGAGTCTAGAAACCAGACCTCTTTTTTACTTGTTTTCTTGTCCTGAACGTAAGCCATTAGTATAAGTTCTTCCTCTTCATCCATCTCGGCATAATGTGCACCTTTTTCACAACTAGGACACTCATTCTGAAAATGTCCTAGTTTGTGACATTTATAGCATTCCACAGTAGCTCTATTGAAACTATGTCTTCCTCTACCACGTCCACCTCTCCAAGCTCCTCGTCCCCTTCCTCTTCCTGCTTTGTCTTCATGAGTAACTTTAAGAACTTGCTCTTTTTCTCCTTGACTTTTCATCATTTGCTCATGCACTAGAAGACTGCTCTGAAGTTCATCTATAGTCATTATAGTCATGTTGTTAGATTCTTTAATCGAACAGACCACATAGTTGAATTTGGAGATCATTGATCGAAGAATCTTTTCTGTGATCATTGTTTCATTTAGATTTTCACCATGAGCCTTCATTTTGTTGGCTATGGATAAAACTCTAGCAAAGTAAGCATTTACAGTTTCTCCTTCCTTCATACGAAGAATTTCAAAATCACAGCGTAATGATTGTAACTGTGCTCTCTTAACCCTTGTTGAGCCTTGAAATTTTTGTTTCATGGAGTCCCAGATTGCCTTTGAAGAGCTTCTGTCAAGAATGGTTTCAAGCATGTCTCGTTCAATTACTTGATATAAAAGATTATTTGCCTTCAAATCCTTTAACTTGTTTTCTTCATACTCCTTCCTTTGAACATCTATGAGTGGACGACTTTCTGATACTACTGAGGAGAAAGACCTTGCTTCTCCTGTGACATCCACCATGATGTCACGATCTACAACATTCCAATACTCTTTGGAACGAAGCAGATTTTCCATCAGTTCAGCCCCATGATCATAGTGTCCTAAAAACTTAGGCACATAGCCGTTGCTGCTTCCTTTTGTCAAAGAAACACTCAAATCTTTCTTTTCACTCTTGTATTCACAGTCAGGCCTTGTTAAGAGGCTCTGATACCAATTGTTTTAATATCAAAGATCTTGCACAATTTAACTGTGAAAATACTAATTATTCAGTAGTGTTCCTTTGGCTTAAATAGCCATTACAACTTGAAATCAGGGAAAAACAAACCACATCTTCTTAGCCGAAGATTGTGGTAACAGAACATCAGAAAAATTACAAAACAATGACTTAGTCATAGTCAGCACTAACAAACTATACTAACTTGCACTAACAAACTAACTTACTGGCTCCTGAAAGACAGGAGCTTTATTCTAACGAAAACAACTGGTTTCCAACAGCATGTTGGTTACATATGAGGAAGCTGTGGCCCCTTTTTCTTTTCTTTTTTTTTAAATCTACTATAGTCTCTAAATTCTAGGCTCATTTTCATATGTGTTCCTTAAAATGTATTACTAAGCCCTACAAAATTCTTAAATTTTTAATGATATTCTTGAAGCCTAATTGATATATAATTCTTACTCCCAAAAAATCCTCAAGCCTAACGATAATTCTGATCCCACCAGCATTTTAGTACAATATGAATAATTTATCTATATGTATATTATAAAATCAAGAATACATGCGGGCCTTTTTTTCCTGATAAC
>Ga0325414_1001736_pt1 | contig 21485 bp, 16 predicted proteins | sample PopdelMetagenome_8_FD_206183 | JGI IMG/M metagenome (GOLD analysis project Ga0325414, IMG submission 206183) | Populus deltoides microbial communities from Bellville, Georgia, United States - Leaf-PdKOR-R3 | ecosystem: Host-associated > Plants > Phyllosphere > Phylloplane/Leaf | place: USA... | reverse complement strand
ATCAATTAATTGATAATTTTTTTAATTATATGAATTGAGTAATATAGGAAGCACAATTAAATATGAAGTTAATGGTCTTAAAATATTTGGATAGAACTTATTTGTAATCTGTATTATAAAAATGAATTTATATATATTTGTTAGATATTCATTTATTTTCTACTACTTTTGCTTCTTACATTTGATTTTCCGTTTCGCACCTACTAGTTAATTAAGGTTAGTAATTAGCTCGGATTTTTCTCAAGTGCAAGAATAATTTTTTTTTTTCCAGTTTCTGAAACGTCCTAAGAACAGAATTTTATTTTTCAAGTGTTTTTTTTTTTTGCTTTTATATATTGAAAATCATACCAAATTGAATCAACATGTACATTAACTAAAAATATTAAAAAATACAAACAAATTCCTATACTAGTAATTTTAACGTTCTTTATTGTCTAATTAACATTTCGAATGTTATTTATCAGGAATAAATTTATTTTTAATATTTTATTTTCTTTTAAAAAATGAAATTTAATTTTCCCAAGCTTTTAAAATTGAAAATTAGATGAACATATAATATATCTAGTAAATTATTAAATTACTGCTAACACGTGTAGGTTCTAATTACAAACAATACACACTATCAATCACATTAGTAGCAAAAAATTAATAGATTTTTTTCCTTGCGATAAGCTCTAGACGGGTTAATTTTTTTCTAACATAAAAAAAAACATTTAAACAATAATAACATGAGTAAATTCAAGTTAACTTAACTAATTAGGGATCCAAGATAATCTCAGAGAAAGAAAATGAAAAAAAAGTGGAGAGTTCAAAACTTAATAGCCTAATATCAAATGATGAAATAAAAAATTTAAAAGAAAAAAATAATAAAAAAACAATTAAAAGAAAGAGAACCAAGATTGGATTAAAAAATAAATGAAATAAAATGCCGATAGACAAAACTGAAAGAAAAAAAACATATTAAGAAAAGGATTAAAAAACAATTAAAAAAATAAAAACTAAATCTAGAAAAAAATAAAATAAAATGTTCAGGGATAAAATTAAAAGAAAAAAACACGAGAAAAAGATAAGAAAATAACAATCAACAGAATGTGCATAATATTTGATATATAAACAAAATAAAATCAAATGGAAAGAGATGAAACTAAAAAAAAAATTGAATCTAAAAAAGAATCCAAAACAAAGAAAGATAAAAAAAAAGAGGACTATAATTAAATTTTTTTCTCAATTATTTTTTATTAAAATAATATCATTTTTACTTTTTAGCAGAATTAAAAATCAAGTGATTAGTAAGGAGAAAATAATGTCTAACACCCTTTGATTTTTTTATCATTTTTTTTTATCAAAATAATATTTTTTTTATTTCATGCATAATAAAAAAATCTGATTGACCTTGGTAACCTCAATCATTTGACCCAACCCATGACTTGAGACATTACAAGGGTTGACTCTCGGGCCGGGTTTTAAAAGCATGATAAAAAAACTAAATATGATATGAAAATTTAAATAAATTAAACAATGAGGGATGAAATTGTCAAAAAGCAATTAATCAAGAAGAACTCAAAATAAAAGGAATTACAATCATAAGAATTAGGGTCAAATTAAAAAAAAAGAATTAAAATCAAATGACTAGGGATGCAGTTGAAAAATAAAAACCCAATTAGAAAAAAAAATTAAAAGCAAAATAAATAGGAATAAAAAAAATAAGGATAAAATTTGATAAAGAAAAACATAAAACACCAAATGTCAAGAGATGAAATTGAAAAACAACTAAATTAAATTCAATATAATTGAAAGATTGAGGACTACTTTATAATTTTGCATGGCCAACACACTTTTTGAGGTAAAGAGAGAAAAGAGGAGGAATAATAAAGATTATCACTGGAGCTCCGCTGTGGCCTTGCGGTTGACACGCGCCAGCCCACTGTGTAAAGGGTGGCACATCACTTTGGATGTCGTCCTTGAAGGTGACCAACAGCCATCGAGGGCACCACATGCTTTGTTCGAGGGGCGCAGACACCTATCACCTGTTGAGCACGTGCCAATCAATTTTTTTATTTATATATAAAAAGATCATCATACCCTTGATTCCACGTGATAATTGCAAAAAAACAAGGGCAAAAAACTGAAAATATCCCTTTACCTTAGGTAAAAAAAAGTTGGCCCAAGAGTTACGGGATAATTAGACTATATAAAAAATATGAAATTTCAAAAAAGCTCCTAAACATTAGGTGTGTATTTTTTTTATCTTTCAAGAATATAGGATTAATTACACTATATATAATCCACATTAAAACATCGAAACTTTTTAATTTTATTTGTAATAACTAATTAAACCTCAACAAATTTTTTTTTTATCCCTTTGTAGTATTTGTCAGCTACCGAGCCCATTCAGAGTTCTTCACGGGTCTCCATAGCTTTTGCTTTGGGTCACGACGTTAAATATTTCTGATGAATACGTGGTTTTGTTTTAGAAACAAAAAGAAGTCCATTACTAATTCTTTATTTGCATGCGAAAAGATTTAAATACAAATATAAATAAATTATTCATAGACTACAATACTAGCTAGTTCATCATTTATTTAGTTAATTCATAAAGTAGGAAGCTTGCCAATAATATACAAATAAATTATTTCACTCATGTCGCGTTATGCATACAATCCCTAATTCTATAGAGTAATAGATTCTTGTCTTCCTACTCCCACGACAACCTAAAATGAAACCAGCAGGTGGGTTTCTTAGGGGACTGTTTGGACCTCTCGAGCATCCATGACAAAATCACCCCCCTATCAAAGTTGTTTCACCCTAACTAATTAAACCCACCGTGATTTTCACTTAGCCTTTGACATACAAAACTTTCCTATTCACCTCAATCCTTAGGTGCCATCATTTTATTTTTAATCCTTTGTTTGAATTGTTTTTCTTTCTACCAAAACCATATACATATTTTCTTTATCTCACAAATAATATCTATTTTAGGTTAGGGTTGAGTTAAATTGATAAAATTAATTGGTTTGGGATGGGATGATGTTTAAAAATCCAATACGATTAGGAATAAAGTTTTACAAGTATTTGGATAGTGGATAATTACACATTCATATCAATATTTTCTTCTCCAAAGCTTAGGAAGTATATGATTGATAGTAGAAGTTCTAACACTTACAAAACAGTCCTTTTTGATGGGGTTTAGGGACTTTCACATGATATAGTCAATGACATTTAAGTAAAGGATTGTAATAAATGAAAAAAAAAAAGCTTTAAATTCCAAGAGTAATAGTGTTTGTTCTTATTTTTGGTATGATAAATACTTTGAGAATTAAATAACGCTTAGAGAGTAGAAATTGTGAATCTTGAACTTGGTGAGCTCATGAGTCTTATCATTTTGTGGAGAGAAAGGATTATAGAGTTGTTTTCTCCTAATGACACTAATTAGGGATAAATATCCATAATGAGATGGAAATGTGGTAGGCCATTGAGAGAGTTTTTATACACCTATAGATGTAGGAAGATGAATATTCCTGATATGAATATTTAATGTTAAAAGTTTTAAGAATAAATAAACATAGCCTTGCACTACACCATTAAACAGTTTTACCGACGGACTAATTCCGTCGGTGTAAGGCATGAAATCCGTTGGTAAAATTATTATCGACGGTCTCACCAACGGCCTTAGGCCGTCGGTATACTAATCGTCGGTAATTTCCCTTTTTCATCGCTAATTTTATCGGAAATAAAAAAAACCAACCACCGATGGTCTTACAGACGGACATGCGCGACAAAAAATTTTTTTTCCCTCGAGAACATTACCGACGGAATACACCCGTCTGAATTTTCAACGGTAATTACCGACGGATAGTCTGTCAGTAATAGTTATGGTAAACATCGACGAAAATATTCTGTCAGTAATTATGACATGGGTGGTAATTGTTTGACAACTCTCGGTGAAATACCGACGGCAGAGAGCCGTCGGTATGTATTTAAAATATATATATAAAAATAATATATTAATAGTAAAAAAGCTTAATAAACAAATAAAATTGGATTAAACATTAAAAATATAAAAATAATGTTAAATAATATTCATTACAAATTTAATGTGTTTTTTTTTAAAAAATTAAACTAGAAAAACGGCGGAGCTGGAGGAGGAAGAGGAGGAGGAGGAGGAAGCTGGTTGTTCCCGGGATCGTACGACCAAAAAGGAGCTGCACATGTATCTTCACCCATCCTTGATCTGATTTCCATGACCATTTGACGGAGCTGATCATAATTCGTCGAGAGTTGTTGATATTGTTGTTTCAAGGCAATGAAGTCCTCAGATTGGGTGCTCGATACTGATGGAGAGCTCCCAACGGTTGAGATACTACAGGCCGACCGCAAGTTTTTGGCCGTAGTGTTGGAGAGCCCGTAGACCCGATTTTTTTCGGGTCCACCAGACGATCCCACTTCCATCCACAAATCCGGATCGAAATCCGGATGGGTCAAGGGATTGTCCCCATATCTCTCCCTCAACTGGCTATTATAGGTCTCCTGAAATTTTTTTAAAAATCATCATATTCAATTCAATAAAATAATAACTTACAAAATAAAATGATTGAACGAACATACCACGAAATGCTGAGCATGGTTGTCCATGAACTGCTGCATCCTTTTTTGGCGGTCTTGACTCCGCACATGCGTCGCTACAAACAACTCCATTGAACTCGATTTACGTCCAAGAGACGCAGTCTGTAAGGAAAAAATAGGTTGCAAGTTAAATATATTATAAGGAACAAAAAATTAATTAACGATATATTTCATTAAAATTAATCTTACCATCCGCTTTGCATGTGCGCTGAATGGGACGGAGCCACTGGTGTGCGTGGTTATCGAACCATGAATTTTTCGATTCTGGTTGTTGGTGCCGGACTGTGAGCACCATGAGAACCGCTCTGCGGTCACGTGCTCAATATATGCCGTTCATATTTCTCCCGAGATGAATGGCAGTTTGAATTCCCGCCAAACAGCCACCTTATTTCATCCTTCAAGACCGTTATCCCTCATGTCTTTTTGATTTTTTTGGGTGTCATAACAAAAATCACACAACCTACTTCCATAGTAACAAATTAGAATTTAGAACATAAAATTATAAAACAAAAATAAATATTATTTTCGATATTACCTAGTTGCCGCGTGATTCTCCCATACCCTCCTCACAACATTGTTGTTCGCCCTATCCCACTCAAATTTGTTCTGTGTATATAAATAATTCATATAAAATAAAAATAGAACAAGATATAAAATTATAAAAATAATTTATTAAAAATAAAATGGAAATTAAAAGTTAACACCGACCTAAAATCGCTGAAACCATGCATCGATATTAGGTCACCACTAAGGATGTCTGGAAACCTGACTCCATTGAAACAATGGAATCTCCATCGATGATTTAAACGCCAATGTTATTGTCCTTGCAGCCTCAATGTTTGTAAACTTGAAATTATATATATATATATATATATATATATATATATATATATATATATATAATATTAATTAGTTGTTCATAAATTAAGTTATAAGTATATAAAAAAACTAAAACCTAAACAAACTTACATTGAGAGGTCATCCTTCCATTGTGCCTGGTACTTGCGGGTGAATTGACCCCGATGTGAAGGCACACCATTTTTGCGCTGTGAAACCGCGCTAGAAGAGGCAGCATCACAAGTTGGCGCAGATTCCTCGCCGTGATCAACACCTAAGGATACGTCTTTCTCGCTGCAACTGTCTGCTAACGACGTGCTGTAGATTTCATTCTACGCATCTACACAAATTTATACGAATAATTACATAATTAACTTCGATTATTTAAAATTTTTTTGACAGCACCTCCCCTATACTGAAGACTACCCACAATTTTCAAACCTGTAAATCTTTACAATAACCACAAATCAATTGACTCCAGCAACATCATATATACAACCTAACATCTATAGAAATTCAATCATTTAAAAAAATTCGACAAATATTTCAAAATCAACTCTATACAACCTAACATATACAACCTAACATTTATAGAAATTCAACATCTACATAATTTCAAGTAACATCAATACAAATTCATAAATAACAATTAAAATTAATCAAAATAATAAACAACATAACAAACAATAATATCCTAAAATTAAGATAAACTAATTAAATTTAATTCTATATTTCAATTAACATTTAAAACATAAATTCAACAATAACAATTATAACAATACAAACAATAATATCCTAAATTAAGATAAACTAATTAAATTTAATTCTATATATCAATTAACATTTAAAACATAAATTCAACAATAACAATTATGACAATACAAAATAATATCATAAAATTAATAAATAAAATGAAAAAACTAAAGAACACTACACAAAACATCCTAAACACAAAACAAACAGTACACAAAACTAAAAAACACTACATAAATTCAAAATAAATTTAGGAATAAAAAATGCTTACCTTAATAGTGTGTTGATTTTAAGATTTTATCTACAAACAATACACAAAACAAAGAACACCAAAAAAATAATCATAATTAAAATAAAATAAAATACAAAGACAAATAAAAAAGAATACATATATTTTAATATGTTTAAAACTACCACCAAAACAATAAAATCTCTTCCAAAAACTAAATACAAATGGAGAGGAGAAGAGAAATGGAGATGAACAGCCGAGAGAAAAAATGAACCAAAAGGAGGGAGGGGGGTTTTATATAGCAATTTTTCCAACGGTATTACTGACGGACATTTATTATTGTTGGTGGCATTAAATTCCATCGATAATTAATTGATATTCGCACCAAAAAAATTTAAAAATCCCGCCAGACTTTTCGATCCGTCGGTTACCGACGGTTATTTTGTCGGTAAACATGCCTACACATCCGTCGGTAAACGTGCTGACCGACCACACCTTTGACACGCATGCGCTTCGAGATGTGTGTAAACCGTCGGTGATGATCCATCGGTGATGCCGTCGGTGATTGTGACACAATTCCGTGAATGTTATTCAACTCTCTGTGAAATACCGATGGGTGAAGTTTGTCGGTATTGCCATCGGTGATTGTGGCACAATTCCGTATATTATTTTCAACTTTCTGTGAAATACCAACGAGTTCCAGTCCATCGGTGTACCCGTCGGTGAAACTGTCAATATTTCTTATTTTTTATCTATCCCCTATACAAAATCTTGAATTGCAAACTTACAAGACACACAGCACAATAACAAGAGCTGACAATTAAAGAAAAATAAATATTTCATGTTCCAAAATATTACATTATAAAAATAAGGCTTTACAGCATGTTTAGTTAGTCAGAATTTTCATCTTCGTCCTCAATTGAATTGTTATCATCAGCTTCATCGCACTCTTCAATGTGGTTATCATCTTCTTCATCAACATTCTTTTTTCCACTAGTAGAGCTCAAAATAGCATTCAACTCATCTGCATCAACATCAACAAGACTATCATCGAAAACACGAAAATTCAAATTTTCTTTTAAGTCAATCGAAGGAGCAACTCTATATGGTTCCACCAACTCACTAGCTTGAAAGACTTCATCTATCACACTTGTGTCTTCGTTCTCATCCTGAACAACCTTGACACGACCCTTGGGTTTTGTTTTTAAAACGGATAACCAATCAACTCTTGATCGATCCTTTCTAAAGGAAGGGGTGTATGTGTAATAAACTTGTTGGCATTGCTTTGCGAAAACAAAGACGTCGTTTACGCGGTGTCTAGCTTTTGAGTTGATTTCAACGAGACCATAGTAAGGATCTACTCTGATTTCTTTGTCAGTTGTGCCATACCAATAGCATTTGAATAAAAATACTTCTGCTCGCTATGATATTGCATTTCAATGACCTCTTCCAATCTACCGTAGTAGTCAACTTCAAACTCACTAGAAGTCGATTCCTTAATGCAAACACCGCTGTTGTATGTATTTCTTCCATGCCTATATTCTTCAGTATGAAAGACATATCCATTGACAAAATACACGTTATAGCACTTGACTTTTCTTTTAGGGCCCAGGCTTAGTAAAGACAGTGATATAGCATCACTACCTCTCATTTGATAAACCTTGTAAATTAAATACAACAATAATCAATAAATGGATATCATGTAATATTAATGTATAATTAATTACATTGCAAGAAATAATGAGTTTGTGATAGGACTTATATGTGTTCTAAACCATGTGGCAAATTGTTCATCTTGTAATTGAAAGATCTGGGATTCGGTCAGCTGTGAGTTATTGGACAATAAGTATCGTCGATGTTGCCTTCAAGATTGTTCCAAATTATATGAGTTTATGGTATCACAAAACATAAATAGTACACTCTTGACGAAGTTTAAGTCAAACATCTACTTACTTAATAAAAGGTCTCAGCTCATCATAGTTAAATAGGACATAATTGTGTGCTTGTCTGAACTCTATTTCAGACAAATATCTTCCCCTAACAACATTTTTAGGTGTGGGTTGTCCAGGATTGAAGAATATTGACAAGTTCCCATTTGAAGGCACTTCACTACCATCATCATGCCGTGGAACATGGTTGATCCTCGTTCTAAAATGAAGTTCGAAATAGTATGAGATAAATGTTGAGATCTCCTCAACAATATAGGCCTCACATATTGACGCCTCAATATGCGCCTTGTTCTTAACACATTTTTTTTAAGATTGAACAAGTACCTGCATATATATATAATATTAATAAAAAATTATCAATTAAAAAAATTAAAAAACATTTAATTATGAATTACATAGCTCGTGTAATATCTAACCTCTCGAATGGATACATCCATCCGTACTGGACTGGTCCTCTATCTTTGACCTCAAACGGTAAATGTACGGGTAGATGCTCCATTGAGTCAAAAAATAATGGAGGGAATATCATCTCAAGTTTGCATATTGTCTTAACGATATTCGTTTCATGCCTTTTAATGTGATAAACATTCACCTTGCTGGAGCATATATCTCTAAAGAAATGACTGATCTCCGTTAGTGCATCCCATATCCTCTTTGACAACAAATCACAAAAAGCTAATAGGATGAGTGTTTGTGTAAACACATGGCATTCATGACTCTTCATTCCATATAATTTGCATTCCTCTGTATTAACCAGCCTTGATATGTTCGAGGCATGTCCATCGGGGAAACGCAGACTCTTAAGCCATTTGTAGACTAGTAGTTGTGCGTTTTTCTCTAACACGAAGCTTGCTTTTAGTTTTACGACCTGTGACCCATCACAAACCAACTCCATATTTTTACGGTTACAGAACATCACTACATCCAATCTAGCCTTGATGTTGTCCTTTGTCTTCCCCTTCATATCCATGACGGTGTTGAAAATGTTCTCAAACATGTTCTTTTTATTGTGCATGACATCAAGGTTATGGCGGAGAATATTGGTCTTCCAATAAGGAAGCTCCCAAAAGATACTTCGCTTCACTCAGTTATGGGTCAAACCAAAACCAGGAAACTTCTGCTTACCTGATTGGAGACCAAACACAATGTCACCATATTCTAACACAACATTAAGCAATTCTTCATCGGAAAGACGTGGGGGTGCAACATCTTTTTCAACTCTGCCAACAAAGAAATCATTTCTGTTCTTTCTGTACCTGTGATTCGGTAGTAAGAAATGATGGTGACAGTAAAAAAAAAAAGCTTTACCCCCGTTTGTTAGCATGAATGCCTTGTTGTTCTCCATACAGTATAGACACGCTAGCTTTCCATGCGTGCTCCAACCAGAAACCATTCCATAAGCTGGGAAATCATTGATAGTCCACTTCAAAGCCGCTCTCATAACAAAATTCTGTTTCCTCAAGATGTCATAAGTCAAAGCTTTAGAGGACCACAACTGCGTCAACTCATCAATCAACGGACGAAGATAAACATCTATATTCCGCCCCGGACTGCTCGGATCTGGTATGACCATAGATAAAAACATGAACTCTGGCCTCATACACATCCCCGATGACAAGTTATAAACCGTCTGTATGACCGGCCAATAAGAATAAGGAGCAGCAAATGACCCAAATGGGTTGACTCCATCTGTACACAACCCAAGATGCACGTTCCTTGATTCAGCTAAAAAGTAAGGATGCATACTGTTAAAGTGTTTCTAGGCTTCACCATCAGAAGGATGCACCATCACTCCATCAACCGCATGATGTGATTGGTGCCATGTCATGTGCTTAGCCGTCCTTGGTGACATGAATAACCTCTGCAGTAGGTGTGATTGAGAAGTATCTAAGTTTTTTATATACCACGAGAGTCTTCCGTCTACTAGTTCTAGGTTTGTAACGTGAATGCCCACATGTCATGCACTCGGTTAGCTTAGCATTTTCAAGGTAGTATAACGTGCAGAAGTTAGGGCACATGTCAATTTTCTGGTATCCTAAACTGAGGGGTTTCATCATGGACTTGGCAACATATAAGTTCTCTTTTAGCCTGTTCCCTTCAGGTAAAATGCTTCTTGCCCATTCGATAATCTTTTCATAACCGGCCTCACTCAACTCGTGATCTGACTTGATGGTGAACACCTGTGCTACGGTCGATAATTTACCGTGGTTCGTGCAGCCATCTCATAATGGTTCATCAGAAACTTTCAACAGATCAAAAAACCTTGCTGCATCTGCATTAGGTTCTTCTTCTATGATTGGACATTCACTAACATTACCTTGACTCATTCTCATTGCATCCATAACCATATTCCTGTAAGGATTACTGTTCTCATTTCCAACTTCATGCATGTTGCTAGCACTAAAAATTGACCCAATCACCCATTCTTTTATGCTCTGATTAGGAACAAATAGTTTTTCGTGTGTATACCAACACAGGTAATCCTCCATGAACCCTTTGGTTAGAAGATGCATCGTTACAACATCTTGATGCAGAAACTTTAAATTTGTACACTTCCTGCATGGACACCTAATATCGCCATCAGTAAAATTCCTCGGGATAGATATTGCGAAATTAATAAAACCCTGAACACCGTTACAATAATCCATCCTCCGCAATCCTTGGGGTGAGTCCCGATTCATCCATGAACGATCATCCATGACTTCTATTGAACCTCTATAAAACATAACAAAAATATTGGTTTTCCCCGACATTATCCAACAAACTAAAAAAATACTTATGTTAAATATTCATTATCAATTATCAACTATCAACATTCATACATACAAATTTATACATATATAAATTTATGAAAATCACAACTTCGCAATAGAATTGATAACAATTAAAACAGACCCGTTAAACAAGCTATTATTTATGTCATCATAACACATCTAATTTGGTGTAATTCAAACAAAATTTCAACAATTTACAAACACATATAATTTGACAAAATCTAAAATAAACTATAACAACTACAAAATTATACATTCATACTATAGGTTTCTTTGACAAATAACAATCAAACAAGTACATACGTTAACAAAATACATATACTAAAAAAACTATAAAATTCACATTTAAATGTTAAAACTAAAAAGGATAGATTTACTTATAAAAAATAATAAAATCCACAAGAATAGATGTTGTGACCACGTACAAAAGTATAAGAAACTTGAGTGCTTGTGTTGAGAAGAGTGGAGAGTTGGGATGGGTGGTTGGCTGCAGTTTGGGAGGGGAGAGGTGGGATGGGAAAGAAGAAGAGGAAAAAGAAGGATAAACAGAGGAAGAGAGTGTCGGCAAAGTGGGTATATAATGGCTTTTACTGATGGAATCACCGACGAACAAGTTTCGTTGGTAAAATCATCTGAAATAAATCCACGTCATCACACCGTTGCAACTTTCCAAAAAAACTGTATCGGTCATTGGCGATACGGTCGGTATATACTGATAGATTTGGAGAAGAAATGATTTCTGTCGGTAAAAAGTATCGATGAAAAAATTCCATTGGTTTTTGCTACTTTTCTGGTAGTGTTATGACCTTAACATGAGTCCATGACGACCTCCTGACCAATTAGGCTTGGCATGTAATCAAGCTCAAAGGCGGTGGGTTTGACAACTTGCTAAACCCATGTTTGCTTGGACTTAGCACGTGGTTGAGCCCAAGTTTTTTGGGTATGGTAGCTTGCTAGACCCTTTTTTATTTGGGCTTAGCACATGGTTGAATCTAAGTATATTGGGTCTGATAGCTCACCAAACCCATGTTTGCTTAAGTTTAACATGCGGCTGAAATCAAGTATGTTAGGTATGATAGCTTGTCAAACCCACGTTTACTTAGGCTCAACACGTGGCCAAACCCAAGTTGGGTCTGGTAGCTTGTCAGACCTACAGTGGGTTACCACTATGTTATTGAACATTTTTAGACAAAGGTTTAGGCTTTTTCACAAAGCGTAAAAAATACTGTTTCATCAGTTGCCCCCAAAGTCTTTAAGCATTCCATGTGAAAAGACTTGAAAAACCTTTTGGGAGACAGTTGGTCAAATTGGTCTTGTCTTCCCTAGAAATGTGGTGCCTCCCCATATTGATTGTAAATGCTGCTAGAGGTGGCTGCATAATCTTTTTGAAAAGACCATTCGATGATGTGTGATCAATGCAATAGGCGTTTAACCTTCCTAGAGTTATGGTATGGTGCCACATGTCCTTCATTCATTGGTGGGAGTGAGAGGCGGTGACCTATATAAACCCTTTTCTCTCTCAATAATTTTTTTTTTTTTACTTTTGCTAGAAGCTCTATTTGAACTTTTTGTAATAGGAGTCCTAAATGAGAATATCAAGTTTTTTTTTTCTTCTGAAGAAGAGTCTTCTTTTAGGTAAACACATAACTTGATTTGTTTCTTTCTTTGTTTTACATCTCATTCTTGTCAAAAATGAGTTATAGAAAAGGCAAGAAGGTTGTATCCTCTAAGGGAGATTTTAGTTTTAAACCTGAAATTGAAATCGCTCGTCAGGGGTCAATTTCCATTAGAATAGGCCTTAGACCAGAACATGATTATGCTTAACCCTCCTCCATTGAGCAAGGGGACAAAATTGTCCCTAATAAGGCTTCAGACCTTAAGCGACAACTAAAGTTACCTAAGGCTTCTCTAGACGAGAAGCAAAGCATAATATCGTATGAATAATTGTTATTTGCCAACTCTAGGAAACTAAAGGACTTTATGGTACTATTGCCTGAGGTGGATTATTGGGTTACCCAGGTCACTAGCAAACCTATTGGGGGCAATTTTATCATTATTGCCCCTATATGCTTGTACGAGTTTGAATACTCATTTTTGATGTAAGGGTTTATAAGGGATGTTTTTCATTATTACAATTTGAGTCCGACTTATCTCTACTCCAACGATTGGACCACCTTGTCTACTTCTAATAAGTTATTGGGGATCCTTAAATTAGAGCCATTGATTAACATATTTAGACATTGCTACATGCTATTCAACATTTTTCATCTCATGGTTCTTTACCTTTTCTACCAGGCTAAAAGGGCATATGAAAGGTAATTTCTAAGGCAAGTCTGCTCATGTAAAGAGGTGGATAGGGAAATGGGTACTAGTGAAATTTGATGGTGTGGATCAGCCTCATTTGGGCTACACTACTATCTAGGGTTGCTCTTACTTTTTGAGAGTGCTCCTTGGTGGGTGTGAACGAAAAGCCTAACCTTAAAAAGATGGAGAAGAGACCATACAATAGGCTACATCAGCTTCAGACCAAGTACGACATCAACTGCATAGCTTAAAGACTCAATTGCCTTTTTGATACTATTATACCATTTTCTCAATCTTTTATCTTAATTTAGCATGTTATTCATCACTGTCCTTTTCCTTGTACAAGATCTTTTGCAAAAACAATTGACTTAGAGTTCAATGAGTCCACACCATTTATGCCTAACAACATGACCACTCAAACATGAAACCGTGCCTCTTTGTCTGATGATTTTTCTACTTCTCTCTCAGAGGAATTCCTTACATCTAGGAAAATATATACAGAAAAAACTCTTATGGATGTTGAGGGGCTCTTAATGGCCGAGTTTTCTCATTTAGAGGACATTATTTTAGCCTCAAGTTATTATAAAGGGAGTCAAACTATAAAGGGGAGTCGATCTCCAATATTAAGGCGTCCCAAGACACATACTCCTACCTTGATCATCCTTGATGCTGCCTCTTGCTAAAATAGGCGAAGGGTCTCAATCACTTCTAACTCTGATATGGAAGCGATTACACCTTCCACTAGCACTCTAGCTGCACCTAACCTAGTTCCTAAACTCGCTGGGTCTTCCAGCCAAACATCTTATATAAAAAGGGTGAAGTACTTTTTCTCTAGGCTAAACTTGGATTATGCTCCCCATTGTTTTCCCAACCTTAATAAGGAAAAGAGAAATATTATGAAGTCCATCCTGTAGTAAAGGTCTATATTAGGTTCTAGTGGATTTGAGGTAATGAATACCCTGGATAGGCTATTCATCCTTCCCTATGATGTCAGCGCTCTGACAAACCCTAACTACTAGCGCCACTTGGCTATAACTAGGTCAATGGCCTTTCAAGCATGAAGAATCTTTTTTATACAATTTTTATTTTTGTGAACTAGTATTTTATAATAATAACTTATTTCATTTTTTCATTTGTTATAAGAGCATATACATTTTGAGAAGTTGATGGGCTGAGGAGAAAAAAAGGCTATGAAGGAGGCCTTTGAGCAGTGTTGTGTTGATAAAACTGAGGTGTGTAGATTATGAGAGGAGAAGGCTGCTGAAGATGCAGAGCTAAAAGCCATCAAGGCTACCCATGATCAACTACAAGGGGAATTGAAGGGACAAACCTATATTCTGAGCTCTACTGAAAAGAAACTTGGAGAGACATATAAATGAATAGATTTCTTGAAAAAAAAAGGTAGCTAAGCTTAAAGAACCCAAAGAAGCCTTAAAGAAAAAGCTGAAGGCAGCAAGTAAAAAGGCACATAACTCTCGTTAAAGGATGAAGACATTAGAGAATTTTTATCATGAGTTTTATATTGAGTATGTAGAGTTTATCTCTTTAACGAAGACCATCAAGGACACTCTTTCTCTCCATATCTAAATTGTACTTCTTCAACATATCTAAAGAAATACAAGTGGACTTTAGGGAGTCCTTCCTTGATGGTTAGGTCCCTAACTTTAAGGATGTCTTCCCTACAAAAGTTGCAACAGCCAAATATGATATTTATCTTGCCCAAGAGCCAAAACTGGACATGTAGAAGTCTCTTTTGAGCAACAATAATTTGTATTTCTTTATTTTCCCTATTCTTGTAGGGCTTTCCATTGTGTAATGAATATTATAGATTCAAGCCTTGAATTTCACTCTAAGGCCTTAAATTTTTATTTTTTATTTTTATATATGTTGAGTTACATTGTGTACTATCATATTCTTTTCTAAGTATGGATGTAAGGTCTTTTGATAGATTTAAGACTCCTCTAGGTAGTTTGTACTAATGTGTTTTTAGGCAGCCTAAATAGGTCCAACGCCCTATACTTAAAAAAATATATAGGAGGGCCTTCTTTAGGCATCTTGTGTGGGTCTAACGCCCATACTTAGAAATGTTTTTTAAAGTTTTAAATTTTAGAAAGTTTGATTGTTGCCTATCCTTTGTAGGTGGAACTTATCTAGTAGGTGGAACTCGTCTAATAGATAGAACTCACCTAATAGGTGGAACTCGCCCCTTACCTGGAATAGAGAGAAAATCTTGGTTGCAGGTACACTTAACAAATTGGTGAGATGTCATTGGGCATCGCTAGGAGAATGTTCTAAGTTAGGTCTACATTGGAGAATATGAGAGTCAAGGTGAACCCTTGGAGAGTTGGTGAGAGGTTCCTGATGTCACCTGAAGAATGGTGCTATGACGCACTAAGGAGGCTTTAGACCTATTCCTTGGAGAGTGTGGGGCTATTTATTTAGGGAGATTTTATACCCATCCATTAAAGAGTGTGAGGTTATTTCCCTAGGGATATCTCATACCCATCAATTGAAGAGTGTGGGGCTATTGCCCTAGGAAGATCTCATACCTGTCCATTAGAGAGTGACACTATTTTCCTAAAAGGACCAAGTTAATCCCTTGGAGAGTGTTGGGAGACCTTTAGGCATCATCTAAAAAATATAAAAAAAATACCATGATTTTGAATAAGACATTAATAAATTAGAAACTTTTATTTTCTTATTGACTATGATACATTTTTAAATAATTAAAGTTCCAAGCATGAGAGAGATTCTTTCCTTTCATATCTTATAGATGGTAAGTGTTTGCCTTTACCACTTCTGTGACCTCAAAAGGACCATCCCAGTTTCTCTGTTGCTTGTAGCCTCCAACTTTCTTAAGACCAAATCTCTAAACTTGAATCTTCTAGTCTAGACCTTGGCATTGTGATAATAAGTAGTTCTATATTGATAAGCTTTATTTCTAACTGTCGTGGTTAAATGAGTCTTTTAAAAAATCTAGATTACCCTAAGGCTCTGTTCATTGTCTTTTGAAGTGTCATACCTATAACATTGCGACTACCGATTAAAAATATTTACTTGGAAAAAAGGAAAAGAACAAATACATGGCATCTTGCTTTCAAGAGAAACAATCTTATTTAAGGAGTCACCACCTAGTATTATGATCACTAGGAACCCTATTTACTTGGAAAAAAAGGAAAAAAACAAATACTTGGCATCTTGTTCTTGAGGGAAACGATTTTATTTAAGGAGTCGTCATCTAGTGTTATGGTCATCAGGAACTCTAATTGGTCAACAAAGATTCTTTGGCATGGGACTGGTTACGTGAAATGAAAGATACTATCATCCCTTAAGCGTTCTACCTGAGGTAAGCTACATTGCTAATTTTGTCTTAAATTGCTACAAATTTTTCGTATCACGCTACCGACAGTTTGTTTATAATATTCCTGACTCTGGCGCCAATGAATATTCACGTACAAATATTTCTAACTCTGATGTTAGTAAATATTGTGCAACCTAAAAGGTATGATATTCTTGAATCTAGTGTCAGTGAATATTGGGGTTGATATTTTTGACTCTGGCGTCAAAAAATATCAGAGTTGATATTTCTGACTTTGGCGTTAGTAAGTACCAGAATTGTTTACCATTTATTCTTATGAATAAAAAAAATGGTAGTTTATCAAAATATTAGCTAAATTCTCATGAATTTAATAAACCAGTTATTAAACCCTAAAATACATGCGAATACATATTTTAATTGTTCATATGAAATACACGCAATATGATTTTGTATTTAGAAGATAATTGGCCGTATTCAATTAAAGTATTTAATTCTTTTTGTCTTTTTGGTTTTAACATTCAAAAACATAAAAAAAAAAAATACAAACACACACACATCTCTTTTTACTATATTTTACTCACACACCCACATGTTTACAAAGTCAACCTAAAATTCAAAATAAACCCAAACAACATATAATACATTTTAAAAATTACAAATTAGACCTCCCCACAGTTTAGGAACAGTGTTGGGAAGACTTCTGGAATTATAAGAACAGTGACGGAGCGTGGATTGCACGCCTTGCCGCTAATAGCGGCGCGTGAGTTCACGCGCCATTGTCGATGAAGACAAGTAAACTGGCGGATCGAGAACGTCTCCTTCTTCTCTTCCCTCTTATGCCAGCGGTAGCTCTCATCGTCACCTGCAAAAGCACAGAAATCACATAGATTTTAAATGTTTTAGATCCATTTTTGTTTTCCTTCCTTTTCGGGTTCATCTTTGGTTGCTGTTCAGATGGAGCGGTCGGATTGTAAGGTTCCATATGGCTTTGCAATTTCCGGTTGGGTCTCGGTTAAATCTGTCACTGTAGGGGTAGAACCGGGGAAGGGGAGTCAGGCCGATGACGGGTTTGCTGGTGGAACTAATAGTGTTCGGAAGGCGACTGATTCGTGAGGGCTGATTTGTGGGGAAGATCCCTATTGTTGAATGGTACCCGTAGTCTCACATGTATCAACACGTGCATTGCATAAATTTCAAATCCTCCTTCACATATAATCAAAATTTCCATTTCACCATCATAACTAAATTTTTAATTCAAAGATGAGAACTTATAAATCTTCTGTTTGTTTTTATAAAATTATGCATAAACATGAGAAAAATATTTCATTTTGAATTTCCTTGAAATTAATCATTTATTAATCCATCATTAATTTATTTAACATGTTAATAACCACATTCCATGGTAAATTAACTATTCTAATAAAAACAATTTGTGCCTTATGTCATAACCCAATTCTAGGTTATTCCCTAAAAATCATTTTTTTTTAAAAATAATAAAAAAAAATAAAATAAAGGCTGGCAACGTGGAGAAAGCAGGCCGGGAAATCAAGTTGCAATGTCTGGAGGAAATTCAAGGCCTAATTGTACCCCATTGTGCCCCAAAATGGAGAAAAAAAATGCAAATTCACGGTCAAATTAAATGATCAATGGACAAATTTGTATAAAAATTAAGTCCAACGACATAATTAAATTTTTAATAGGCCAATTTGATTTAATCACGGGCCAAATTGAATTTTAATTATGTTTAAGAATTAATTTGGGTCGAATTGAAGGATTTAATTAAGTGCAAGGACTTAATTATACTTTAAATGGGTCAAATAAATTTTATTTGGGGCTTAATTGGTGAAAAATTATGTTTGGGAGCCAAATTTGGGCTTAATTGAGAAGATTGAAATTTTAAGAGACCAAATTTAATTTTTACCAAGTTATTTGATTGAAATTAGGGGCCAAATCGCAAGAAAATTAAAGTTTTGGGGTCAATTAGGGGTTAAATTGATAAAATTGATAGCCAAGGACCATTCTGCAATAGGCGGCAAAATTTAGGGGCTTAATTGACAAAAAATGAAGAAATTAAAAGTTTAATGGTCAATTAGGGGTTAAATTGCATAAATCCGAGACCAATGACCATTTTGCAAAAGGCGCGTAAATACAAGGCTGAAGTTGAAGTTCATTAGGGGCTTAAATGAATTAAATCAAAGGTTTAGGGTCAATTAGAGGTTCTATTGAAAACAATTAAAAGATGGGGGACTGAAATGAACTTTGACCAAAAAAGAACTCAGCACTGTTCATCATCTTCTTCTTTTTTTTTCCTGAAAAAGCTGGTCCGGTTACCAACTTTGCAGCTGCATTTAATGTACCTAACATCCACCAAATTTGACAAATCTTGCATAAAAATGATCCACTGCAGTTCCTCTACAGCTCCAAGTGAACATTTCAGTCTGAGTGGTAGCTAGACGGTGCCAGCGCCGGCCTAAACATGTCAACTCAGGCAGCCTTTTCTGCAGATTTGACAGTGCACCATGCCTATTTTGAACCAACGGTTGGGATCCTTCCCAATTGAATCAAGGGCTGAAATTTTACCCCAGTGTAGACGAGATTACCCTATTCTACCGCCTATAAATAGAGGCTCCGTTGATGACTTGAGGGAGGATAAAATCAGGTCCAAAGTAAGCCAAAAAACCAGCCTTCCTCCCTCTCCACGCTGCAGATTTTCTTTTTCTGCTTTTTCTTTCTTCCTCCGCCATAGGAAACCAACACTGTCACCATTTCTTCCCCCAGATTCGCCTTGAGCAATCAGCACCACCAAGTGTTGCCAAGACCACTGGCCAGCCACCACTGCGTCTGTAATAAGCCATCGTGAACGTCTTTCTCTCCTCTGCAAGACGTTCCTTCTTCCCTCTCTCTCCACCGTGGCCTTCGGCCACCACCATTCCTACCCCGAACACCAGCTCCACCACAGGAAGCCAGCACAACCACCAACCGGCCACCAAGCAGCCACCGCGACTCTCTCCCTCTTCTCCTTCTAGCCTTTCTCTCTCTCCTCTGTAACTTTTTCTTCTTCCTCTAATAGCTGATTCCGACCACCATCACCTCAGCTGTTGCCTCCTGAGCCACTGGCCGAACCACCTCGTCACGTCTAAGACCCCCATGCCAGGCAACTTCCCCCTCCCTGCTTTGACTCTTTCTTCCTCGTCGTGGCTGTTGCATGCAGAATTCATTTATGCATGCAGCAACTAATTAATTAGCTCATGGTTTGGGCCAAGCCAGTTATGGCCCAACCCAAGTGGTTGGGTCTGGCCCGGCCCCCATTTAAAAAAAATCCAAAAAATTTAAAAAATCATATTAAAAAAAATGTGATTTTCTCAAATATTTTCTATTCATTTTGCATAATATCAGGTTGTATATTTACACTATAAAATACAAATCCGGTATTAGAATGCCCGGTTTTCTCCGAAATATTTCCAAAAAAAATAAAAAAAATAAATTTCAAAACTTTTTAAATTTTTTTTTGTTGCATACGGCTAAATTCTAAAATTTTTTCAAGTATATTTTTCGTAAAAAACAAAAATTGCATCTTTTTCATGAATAAAAAATCCAAAATTGGATATCGTAACTAGTTTATGGTTATCCATGAGGATTTGGCCAACATGTCAAAAATCTTTTTCCAATATTTTTTTAGTATCCAGATGTAGACTTTAATATTTGTGGGGTGTAAAATTACACGATAAAGTACACCCTTAGGTATTAAAGATACAAGGTGTAGAAATGCGATGCTAAAATTCAGACTTTTGGAACGACTAGGATTTAACCCGATAAGGTAGAGACTCTCTCATGAAGAGAAATATGTCTTAAGCTTTAGAAAAGACCAACGAATAGAAACCTGACTTAGAAAAAAACAATCAACCAACAATGCAGCTTACCTTAAGTAGGGTGCACTGGGGGTGATGCATTTTCCCTTACACAACCAGTCCCTTACTCAGACTCTCGCAGACCATAGGTTCCTAGTGACCATAATACTAGGTGGCGACTCCTGAACCTTAATCATAAATTTATGATTAAATCCAAAAAACTTTCTCAACACACCACACCTCACAACAGGAGGCACGATAGAGAGCCTCCGCCGTCGTCAGACGACGTCGCGTCGGCTCGCGTCCTCGCGACACCTTAGCTGAAATTTCTCTGTCCTTAAGCATGGGTATTCTTTTTTTTTTTCTTTCAATTGATCCAATCACTTTACCATACCTTATTCATTCAATTAACACAATTCTACACAATTAATCTGTCAATTGTATGAAATAACTCAAACATCGTTTTTCTCTTATTTGGCCAAAATCCTTGTCTATGAGGAAGAATAAATTTTCCTTCAAATTGAGTTGTTACCCAATCATTTTTCACATAAAATTAACATAATTCGACAATCAAAACATATAATCTAACACCCTAACATACAATTTCAAACATTCTTACACATTAAAAATTTTCAATTTAACACTAGCACAAAACTTTTGTAGTCAATTGTTTTGGAAAAGTTTCTTACCTCCCAACTCAAAGAAAAAGAAAGGTTGAAAGCTTGGAAAAACATTGTTATCCTCAATTCCTCTTCCTCTTCAATAATCCCTTAACCTAAATATTCAAGGGTTTAGACCTTGAATTTGCCAATTTTTCTTGTACAAATCTCTATCTAACATACTTTGATT
>Ga0325414_1001734_pt1 | contig 21487 bp, 21 predicted proteins | sample PopdelMetagenome_8_FD_206183 | JGI IMG/M metagenome (GOLD analysis project Ga0325414, IMG submission 206183) | Populus deltoides microbial communities from Bellville, Georgia, United States - Leaf-PdKOR-R3 | ecosystem: Host-associated > Plants > Phyllosphere > Phylloplane/Leaf | place: USA... | reverse complement strand
CAACAGGAAAGGAGGTTACCTGTGTGATATCGATACCTCATTATATGTTCATGAAAAATTTGCGAGCAGAGTCCCCCAAAATCTCTCTCTACGCCGGAGGTATTCTACTGATTAATCATGAAAAGTACAGCATTTTATTTAATTTATATCTACGTTTGAGTGATCTTACATGTTTCTGATTTTTATGACTCTGTTGGCTAGTGTATTTTATAATAGATTTTAATTTTTTTAATAATAAGAGATCAACTAAGACTAATTCCCTTCTCCAAGTGATCTTAAAGACAAACTTACCCTTTATAATATATTTAAAAAGAAATTTAATAAATGTTTTCTAGTGTTAGAAGGGAGCATACCTTCTAACCACCCTCCAAGGTATTTAATAAAACATGTTCCGTTTGCTTACCAAACATGTAGCTTTTCTTACATTTGTTTTATTCACCACTGAAGTACAATCATCATTCCCATAAAAAAAATACATATCTTTGAACAAGGTTATTTTAATATTTTTATACGGTATATTAGTTATTATTGATTTGTTTGAGAATATTTTTATCTATTCAATGTTTTAATGAATAGTAAAATAACCAAAATACCTCTAAGAGTAAAAAAATAAGTAGTCTCAAGTAGGGGTATTTAAGTATTTTTGTTTTTCATACGCAATAGAATTACACATCTACCTTTAAATGCAAGACATTGAATTCATTATAGTAAGGGGTTTTTAGGTCTTTTAGCCTCAGTTTTTTTGTTAATTGTAAATTTGGTTAAGGGTAGTAAAGTAATTTACCTTTAAAATAATAATTTTATGTTTGAAAAGTTGTTGGCGTTGGAGCCACAGTACTTTTGGGTAGAGCGGGCGATGGTTTTCAGCGATAAAAAATGAGTTTTTTTCATCTCAATTTATTTCTTGTTATCTCCTCTTCTATTATAGATAGCGCATGCTCTCCAAATGTAGTCGGTGTATCGCTGGTGACCCTCTCTTTTTTTACTTCCTTCATTTCTCTCTCATACCTTGGGGAATATACTATGGTCCTTATTGTTATTGTTATTTCAGATTCAAGCCTTTTAGTTTTGATTACTTTTTTAAGTCATTTTTCTTTTTATTGAAATTTTATTTGTTTTCAATTTAACCCTTGGTGTTTAATTTGTATATATAAGATATTTCGGTTTGGTCCTTCTACTTTTAATTTTCTTATTTTTCTCATTTTCTCTTATTCTTATTCAAAAAATCATGGTTCTAATACCAAATACATGTTTTGTTTTTTTAAAAAATAAAAATAAAAATAAAAATAGATGAACAAGAAAAGGGGATTTTAACTAAAGATATATGTTTTTTTATAAAATTTAAATAATTAAGATTTTGATAAACATTTATTCTAGTCATCCTATAATTAAATGAAAATAAATTTTAAAAATAGCTCCATAACATCAAGCAAGCATTCTAAAAAATTGTATTTAGCATAACTTTGCTCCAAGTTAAAATAGCTACATTACATAGAATTAAATGAAAACAGATTTTAAAAATAGTTCTATAGCATCGTGTGAACACACTAATGAATTGTATCTAACTTCACTTTGCCCCAAGTCGAAACAAAAAATCATATAACATTTTAGCCCAAATGTAAAGGATATCATTTGCTATAAGGACATGTTTGATATAGTGTTATGGAGCATAAAATGTAATAACTCATTATATTCCTATGTTTGGCTAATTATTTCAAAAATTATTCTTTTATGGATGAATGTCGCTTGAATTTATTCTTGATGGATCAACATATTTTATATATGTTATTTTTGTTTAAAGCTCATCTTTAAAAGAGGTAAAGACATGGCAATAACCCAGAATACATAGGCATGGAAAAGTGCCAAGCCCATATGACATGGGTCTGGCTTGCTTCCAAGCCCAACATCCTTAAGTTTAGCTACGTGTTGAGCCCAAATACATGTGAGTCTGGTGAGATGCTAGACCTAACATCCTTGGACTCATCTATGTGCTGAACCTAGGTACATGTAGGACCGACAAGATGCCAGACCTAATAACCTTGGACTCAGCAACACGCTGAGTCTAAGTATATATAGGTTTGACAAGATACTAGACCTAACATCCATGGGCTTAGCTACAAGCTGAGTCCAAGTACATGTGAGTCTAATAAGCTGTCACACTCATCACCATTGGGGTTGGGATCATTCCAGGTCCAAATGCATATATAACTAACAATTATTATAGGTCCCATGTTGGGTCACAAGACTTTGTTTGTTTAAGATGTTAAAAGTAAAGAATAATCATCTCTCTACATCCTTAGGTATATGAGAGTCTCCTAAAGGCTTGCCATATTTCCATCAATATTAATATTGTGTAAGAGATATTTATCCCTCGTCAATAATATCAAAAGGAAAAAACATTTCAACCCCTCCATTCAAGCAACATGAAAAGGTTTAGCGGCTATTTATACCCCCTAAACTATTTAGGCAATGAGTTTATATTTTTCTATTATTCATTTTTCACACACAAATAAAAAACAAACACTCTTGTTTTTAGAATTTAAAGGGTATTTATAGGTTAAGAAATGTACTTACAAACATAAACATAAACATAAACAAAAACCAAATGACAATCAAAATCAAATCAAACAAGCAAACAAGCCATATGGACTCCTCTTTTAGGTTAAGAAATGTACTTTCAAACCCTTAGAATAACTATTGCCTTTATTTGCTTTTCTTTGTAAAGTTTTGTTTCCGCAAATTTATTGCCCTTTCAAAGATGAAAAAACCTTATTTTAGGCTTATAAACCTTCATAACTAGGGTATTTTCTTAGTATTTCTCTCCTTTTTTTCTCTGTTTCTTCCCCCTCCATTCAACTTGAACTTCCAATGGTATTTATAAGTTTTTTCTAGGGTTTTTGATGGATTTTATCAAAGATTGATCAAAGTTGAGCTCATTGATTAAATGAGAGAGTTCTAGACAAAATTTCACAGTTTGAACATTTGTCCTTCAATGGTTTTTGCAATTATGGTTTTGGCCTAGGTGGTTTTCCTTTGCTTGGAGACAAAAGCATGCATTCTTCACCTTTTAATCTTGAGAGAATGATTTATAGCCCTAGATAAGAACCCTTTAGGATCTATGAAGTGTGAGCACACAAAACGGTTAGGTGGTTTTGCACTAATAGGTATATTAGTCAAGGCTAACTGAGTTGGCTACTTTCGAGGCTTTATTGGAGCAATTCTGACATCATCATCATTAAAGACCACTTAAAGTTGCCAGAGGGGGTGCATATAATTTTTTTGGATCCAATCTTATTCAATTTGAAGGTTTGTAGCTCCATATTGACTTGTTTGAAGGTGTCAACTCAATCAGTCTAGAATTTGAAAATTAAGTGATGGCTGATTAGGAATAATATGTTAGGGACTTTTATGGAAGAATTAGGATGTAAATATTCAATTTCATGGAAATAGGGTTGTGGAGGTGATGTTCCTCTTTTATTTGCAAAAAACCGCATGTCATTTGGTAGTCTAGAACTCTATAACAAGCTTTTTGGAATGTGCCACTCATCATCATGAATTACCAAGGAAGAAAACAAGTAGAAGCTGAATGATGCGTCGTCTGAGTTAAATCCCTGAAAATTAGGGTTTTTAATTTGTGATTTAATAGATTTCATTTTAGTCCTTGTTCTTCTAAATGCTTTAAATTGCACCCTTAATTCCCTCATATACTCTTAATTTCATGCAATTTCACCCTTGCTAAACTCAATCATCAACCCTGGAGTTTAGTTTCATTTTCATCTTGGATCTTGGTTTTTGATATATGCATTTAGAACCTTAATTGACCATCAAAATTTTAATTTTTTTCAATTTGGCATTTAGAACCTTAATTGACCGTCAAAATTTTAATTTTCTTCAATTTGGCCCCCAATTTGGTCGATTTTAGCCTTTGAAGTGTCGCGCCTTTTACGATTTGGTCTTTGGTTTTGAATTTATTCAATCAATCATCTAATTGGCTATCAAACTTTAAATTTTTTATAATTAAGCCCCTGATTTAACCAATTAAACTTTCCAAAGTTCAATTTTAGTCTCCAAACTTCAATTTATTCCAATTAAACTCAAATTGACTCCAAAAAAACTGATTTTCCTTGCAATCAAGTCCTTAATAAAATTGATTAAGCCTTCCAAAAGCCTCATTGAGTCCTTACTCATCCAAGTTGTATTTCTTTACCCCAAATAAAAATAGTTTCACCAAATGAGTCTTTTGTCAATTAGAATTGGGTCGTCAATTTTGCCAATCTTGTACATTCTAGTCCTTTAAATTTTTCACTTGTCATTTTGGTCCTTCATCACCAACTTGGGCAATCTTCTGGGCCTTTTTATGTTTATCCTCTTGTATTTTTGGATTTTTTTTCTATTTTTTTCTTGTTTTGATAGTAAAAAATAGGTAACAACATAAGAGATTCATCACCCTAGGTTATCTTGTATATAAAATGCTTGTTTCATTAATCAAGGGTAACAAATTGATAAATATTTGATATAATATAAACTATATGAAGGTATTTATATGATCAAGTAAGGATTCATCACCTTAGATGAATTAAAAAAGATATTCCATATATTCTCGAATGATATTGATTGTGAAATATATGTGCAACATGGAATGCTTTTTGGAAATAATTTCAAATCTTATTAAGAGAATCAATAACTATGCTGTTGGGAATAAACATGATTTGATAAAGCATACACTTTTCATACTCAAGTCAAATCAAAACTTTTTTGATAAATGAATAACATTTACACTACGAAACCAATCATTGAAAATATTAAGTCAAGTCACATGATTTTTTTAACATTTGGGGGATCCTGACACGTTGTAGATGCTAAACTTGATCTTCAAATATAAATTAATTAATTTGTTAAATTGATCATAAGTTAAATTATTTAACTTTTTTTTGTTAGATTATGATTTATATTTAAGTCAACATATTAGAAACCTAATGGTTCACACACATTAATAATTATTGGTATGAAATTAATGATTGATCAAGTGAAACTTGATTATAAATACATTTAGAAATTAAGAACTAGAATGTAATTAATACACAAAATTATAATTTTAGATCTAGAAAAAACAAGGAAGGACTTAATTGCATAAATTTCTAATAATTATCCTCAAATAAAATATGTGATATTTTGTAGAAGGCAAAGTGATATTTTATCATTAATAGGGACATTAGGTTTTCCTCATAAATAGTATACTATATCTTATATTTTTCTTAACAACACCAGAAATACATGAACACACCTATACAGATAAAAAAATAAAGAAAATAAAAGAACTAGAACTCAAGGGATGACAATCACTCACTTATAAAAAGGTTTAAGAAATTTCTAATTTGGTGATGCATATGTATTATTGTTAGATATTAAACAATTAGATGACTTGTGGTTTGCAATAACTCAGCTTAAAAGAGTTGATCAAACCCTAGAAGGAAGAACTGATCTTGTGGTAATCTTCACACAAACCCTAAACAACCTTTATTGAGCCCATTTGACATTGTGGTAGCGGTTGCTTTTCAAAGTATTTTTCACTTGGAAATGCATAAAAATATTTTTTTTATTTCTTAAAATTTATTTTTGACATCAGCACATCAAAACGATATAAAAACAAACAAAAAATAATTTGTAGCTAAAACAATTTTTAATTTTTTTCAAAAATATTTTTGCACTACAAAAACAAATGGTACCATTATCTAATAAGATCTTTAGGGCTCCAATTTTTTTTTTAAAATATCATTTCTACTATTTTCATATCTTAAAAAAAAAACCAACACCTTAGGCTTTACGGATGTAGGATGTGAATGCTTCAACTTAGGTCAAAGGTGTTGTATATTATTGCTTGGTCGAGTGAAGGCATTAGATGTATAAAGGCTATTACAATAGGAGTTAATGTCAAGTTTAGGTTATTGAAACCAATTGATTAGAGTCAAGGTCATTTTATGATAAAATCGGTTTGGTCTTCGAGATATAGTGACCTATATAGAGACATCGTGTAGAATAGTAAATATTGTTGTAATTTCAATGAAGGTTCTTCCACACTTTATTGATAGAAGTTGTATGTTATATACAGAGTGGTTGAGGGCTAATTTAGGAAGCATTTAAATGGTAGGGATAAAGTTATGCAACTGTTACAATATACAACTATAGAATTCAACCTTAGAATCAGCTTTAGCTTCAAAATATATAATTAATGACATAATATTTGGCATGATTTCAGGCTAGACATGCTTTATTTTGGTTAGAAGGATCCATGCATGCTTCCTTTATATGCCTCCGCAAGATTGAGCTTCCATCGGCAAGACCAATCTTGTTACGTAACAATTCATTGCATTGTTTTGACAATGGCTTTGTTAACAAATTAGCCATTTGATCTTCAGTAAGTATATGTTTGACTTGAAGGCTTCCTTTTTGCACCAAGTCACGTACAAAGTGGAGGTCGATTTGAATATGTTTCATTGGCGAATGTTTAACTGGGTTAAAATTAAGATGAGTGGCGTCGAGATTGTCACGTAACAATTATGGAGATTCTGAGATTAGAAACGCTAGTTCTTTGAAAAGAGTGGATAGCCATATTATCTTGGATGCTACAGCAGCTAGTGCTCGGTATTCAACCTTTGTTATGTATCATGCAACTACTTTTTGTTTCTTTAAGCTCCAAGAAATGGGGTTAGATCCTGGAAAACTAATATATATAGAGGTTGACGTGCGGTCGTCTATATTGCCAGCCCAATCAGCATCGAAGTAAGTCTTTAATATCAAAGTTTCAGCTCTTTGGATATGAATAACATAGAAAATGGTTTGTTTTAAGTAGCGAAGAAGCCTCTTAGTTGTTGTCCAGTGATTTATAGTTGGCTTGTGCATAAATTGAGAGAGTTTATTAACAAAAAATGAGATGTTTAGATGTGTTAAAGAAAGGTATTGAAGGCTGCCAATGATTCTACAAAACTCTAAGTTGTCCATAGGAACAATCTGGCTCGAGTGGGAGTTACTTTAATCCCCAAGAAAAAATAAAGAGAACCCATGTCATTGAGAGAAAACATAGCACCCAGCTGCTTAATAATGTTGGCCACAAAATTTGAATTATTTCTAATAATGACAAGATCATCAAAATAAACCAGGAAATAATAAAGATTTGAGTTTTGGCTATAAATAAAGAGAAAAGAGTCTACCTTGGAATTTTGCATACCCAATTGAAGGAGGACATTTTTTAGTGCTGTGTACCAAAACTATGGGGCTTGTTTAAGCCCGTAGATCACCTTTCTTAACTTGCAAACATGGTTAGTTTTGGACAAATCTTTGAACCTCAGGGGTTACATCATAAAAACAATCTCATTTAATTCATCATTTAGAAAGACATTGTTGACATCCATTTGCCTTAAATCCCATCCATTCATGACTGCAATAGATAATACAACTCTAATAGTTCCTGGTTTAACCACAAGGCTGAAGGTTTCTTTGTAATCAACACTAGGACGTTGATTATAACCCTTAACAACTAAATGGACTTTGAATCTATCCACCGACCCATCAACTTTTCTTTTAATTTATAATACCCACTCACAACCCACCAATTTATAGTTTGAAGGTGATGAAACTAGGTCCCAAGTCTTATGTTTCATTAGAGCGGTGAGCTCAGTAGACATGACCACACACTAGTGAGGTTGAGAAATGGCTTGTCTCACACTTGTTAGTTCTATAGTCTGAGAGAGAGGATATTTGAACACTGTATTGATCTATTTTGGTTTGAAAATTTGGTTCATTGATCATGTGGTCATGTTATGAGTGCGTTGGGTAGGATTATTTGTTTGGGTAGGGTTTATGGAATTTGGGTTTAGGAGATTATGATCTAGACCTAGATGTGTATCAATAGAAAAGTCATGAGATTGTGATTGCAAATTTAAAGAAGAAATAGTTTAATTGTCATCTAGAGGAGGATTCAAATGAGTGGTGGTGTAATCTAGTACTGGCAAAGAATTATAAAGTAAAGAAACATAGGGTCTGAAAGTACCTGAGGAGGATGCGATAATGGTAGGGGAGCCTTCCGGAGGTAGCAATGATGCTGGTGCGTCGGACAATATTGATGAAGGCACTATAGTCCGCTGGGCACTAGAGAGGTGGGGAAAAGACTTGTAAGGGTCTTGAGTGGTCTGGGTTAGCATTGGAGTGTTGTTGATTTTCATCAAACAACACGTGGCATGGGATGAAAAGTTTTTTTGTATGATGTTCAAAATACCTGTATGCATTCTGAGTTGGTGAATAACCTAGAAAAATACAGGCTTTGGATTTAGGCTACATTTTATTGGAGTTATAGGGCCATGTGAAAGGATAACAAACACATCCAAAATTTTTTAATTTCAAATAATTTGGTGGTTGACCAAAAAAAGCTTGGAAAGGTGATTGTCCTTGGAGTAGAGGCTGTTTGAAAGGCATATGGCTAATGTGAGAGGTCAAGATTTGCATCATGAAAAAGTGTAAGGCCCATTTGAACTGGATGACAACGATGACATTCAGAGATACCATTTTATTATGAGGTGTGTGGAGCAGTGGTGTAATAAGTTATGCCATGAAGCAAGAGAAAGGGTTTTAAAGCGATAAACTCACCACCATTGTCAGATTATAATGTTTTGATCAATTTTTTTATAATGGGTTTTAACAAAATTTTTGAATTGAGGAAAAATATTAGAAACACCAGATTTAGTGACCATTGGATAAAACCACATATTTTTATAATGATCAACAAAAATCAGGTAATATCGTGATCCATCAATTCCAGTATAACTAGCAGGACCCCACATATCTGTGTAAATAAGTTCAAGTGGCGCATAACTTTGGAGAGTATTGACATGAAAGGGTTGTTGATGTGCTTTATTAATATAACATAAATAGCATAATGAAGATAAAATTTTGGTTGAGGAAATAGGAAGGGAAAATTCTTAACAAAATGATAAACAATTTTAAGAGAATGATGCCCAAGACGTTTATGCCATCCATCAATAGATGTTTGTTTATGCACATTAGCAACCTTTTTGGATGTCACCATTTATTCTGGAAAGGTGTATATGCCATTGTCACATGCTCTTTTTAATAGGATCCCCCCTTCATGATCTTGTCCTTCACAAGAAAATAAAAAAGCTGAAATTCAATAAAGATATTATTTTGTTTGGTAAGTTGATGAATGAAAATTAAATTTTTATAGAGGTTTGGAACACAAAAGGTATCACATAATGTAAAAGTTCGGTGAGGAGAGTGCAAAACCAAAGAGCCAGTGTATGAGACTGCCAAACCTGAACCATAACTGAGAATTACTTCGTTAGTTCCATCATATTCGAAATGAATACTTAAATTGGATCACCCGTGATATTATGAGAAGCAGCTGAATCAAGTAACCAATTTTTATCCTTTCTAGTAGAGGTTGCAACATAATTGATGGAGATATTCTATGAATGGAGTTGGGGACAAGATTTAGCAATATGGCCTAATTGATCACAAATTTGGCATTTGGGTTGGTAATGTCGATTGGAATTATTAGGCCTGCTAGAGTTGTTGTTGGAACAATGTCTTTCACGCGGGGCTCCATTAAAGTTTTGGCCTGGGTTAGAGCCGTGAGGCCATCGTGAAGTAGCATTTCACTTGAAGGACCACTGTTGACCCCTCATTATGTAGACTGCTTTGTCTTTGTGGAGTTAGTAGAGGTAACCAGTTGCTGCATTGCAACTTCCAAGCATATCAGATATGCCTCGTAACCAACCAGAAGATCATGCAACTCTTCAAAGGCCAATGATGATTCTTAAGCTCAAATAGACGTTACAATCTCCTGAAAATTTAGACCTAAACTATTCAGTAGATAAAGGGTTAGGTCGAGATTGAATAATCAATAATGGTTATTTCATCAACCAAAGCCTTCACAGCATGGAGATACTCTATGATTGACCAATTTCCATGCTGGATTAAGGTGAGTTTCCTCCTTTAACTGCATAACATAAGTTCTTGATCGACTAACATATAGATTTTTTAACTTTTTCCAAGCTTCATAAGAGGTCTTTGCCGTAGCAATGAGTAAGGTGATTGAAGGAGATGTGGAGGCTGAAATAGCACTCAGGATAAGTTTATCCTGTCGGACCCAATGGATCTTGCACAGCTCATAAGCGGTTGTACTAGTGGAGGAGGGACATGAAAGGGTGCCTTCGACATAGTCAAGTAAATCATAACCAATAAGGAGTGCGTCAAATTAAGCACACCATTGAGGGAAGGTGGAGGGAGTTAACTTTTCATTGTTTTGGGCAGTGATTTTGAAAGCAATGAGGAGTTTATCTGCTGCGGAGGAAGGTTGGGTATTGAGGTTAAAGTTTGGATTTTGATCGGGAAAGGAAGACATTGTGGTGACTTGGATCAATGGCTCGTTAGAGATCAGTAGCTCTGATACCATGTAGAATAGAAAATATTGTCATGATTTCAATGAAGGTTCTTCCACACTTTATTGATAGAAGTTGTATGTTATATACAGAGTGATTGAGAGGCTAATTTAGGAAGCATGTAAATGGTAAGACTAAAGTTATGCTACTGTTACAATAAACAACTATAGAATTCAACCTTAGAATCAACTTCAAAATATACAATTAATGACAGAATATTTGGCATAATTTTAGGCTAGACATGCTTTGTTTTGGTTTGAGAAGGATCCACGCATGCTTCCCTTGTAGATCAAATGTCACTACCAGAAATTCATTAAATAGCAACGGATTTACCGACAAAATATTTCTATCGGTAATTTGAGGTCGAAATTACCGACGGACAATATTTCATCTGTAATTCAGTCGATAACTACCAACAGAAAGTTTCCGTTACTTTTCATCGGTAGTTACTGACTGAATTACGGACAGAAAAGTTTCCATCGTAAAAAAAAAGGCGGGTCGTTGACGTAGAGGTTTTGGTGGGTTATTTTTTCATACAAGATTACCAACGGATTCAAAAAGACAGCCCGTACAACGACCGTGTTTATATTGCTGACGAAATCACTGACGGATTTGAAATGGCAGATTCGTACAGTGACGTGTCAATTATTCCGTCAGAATCATCGACGGTTTCACCGACGGAGTGTCCGTCAGTGAAACCGTCGGGAAAAGTTAATGTATGTCCAATCTACTGACCCTCTCGTCCCCTATTTCTCCTTTTTCTTCCTAATCCCAACTCTCCCCATCTGCAAACAACCAGCCCCCTCCCCCCAAACAAAAATCTCCCTCATATCAACACAACAAGTTATATTTCTTGAAGTTTTATGGTCACAGCATCCGTGTTCTGATTTACTGACAGATTTTATCAATTTTTGTAAGTAATTCTATCTTTTTAAATTTTAACATTTAATTAAATGTCAATTTTATTGTTTTTTTAGTATATGTATTTTGTTAGTAGATGTACATGTTGTATTGTTGTTTCTCAAACAAACTTATAGTATATGAATGTATAATTCTATACCTGTTATGGTTTGTTTTAGATTTTGTAAGATTGTATTTGTTTGTAAGTTGTTAAAACTTTATGGAACTACCGAAGTACATGTGCTGTTTTGAAATAATTAATAGCTTGCTTAATGGGTTCGTCTAAAGTTTTATCAATGGTATTGCGGAGTAGTAATTTATGTAAATTTATATATTTTAATTTGTATGGATGTTGATAAATGATAATGAATATTTAATATTTATAAGTTGTGATTGGTTTGTTGGATAATCTCGAGGTAAAGTAATATTTTTGCAAGTTTATTTACCTAACTTAGTTAATTAATACATGATGTCATCATAATTTTATAAAGGTTCAATATAAATCATGGATGATCATTCATGGATATATTGAGATTCAACCCAAGGATTGCGGAAGATGGATTATTGTAACAGGGTTCAGGGTTTTATTAATTTCACAACATCTATTCCTAGAAATTTTACTGGAGGCGATATTAGGTGTCCATGCAGGAAGTGTCAAAATAAAAAGTATTTGCATCCAGATGTTGTAATGATGCATCTTCTACATAAAAGGGTTTATGGAGAATTACTAGTGTTGGTATGCACATGGAGAAGTATATGTTAGTGAGAGGAGAATGGAAGAAACGGTGGTTGGTTCTACTTCTAGTGCTAGCAACATGCATGAAGCGGCAAATGACAACACTAATCCTTACAAAAATATGGTTATGGATGCAATAAGAATGAATCAAGGTAATGTCAGTCAATGTCCAATCATAGAAGAAGAACCTAATTTAGATGCAACTAAGTTTTTTGATTTGTTGAAAGATTCTGACGAACCATTATGGGATGGCTGTACGAACCATAGTAAATTATCGGCCGTAGCACAGGTGTTCACCATCAAGTCAGATCACGGGTTGAGTGAGGCCGGGTATGACAAGATTATTGAATGGGCGAGAAGCATTTTACCTGAAGGGAACAGGCTGAAAGAGAACTTCTATGTTGCCAAGTCCATGATGAAACCCCTCGGTTTAGGATACCAGAAAATTGACATGTGCCCTAACTTCTGCATGTTATACTACCTTGAAAATGCTGAGATGACCGAGTGCATGATATGCGGGCATTCCCGTTACAAACCTAGAACTTGCAGGGGAAAGACTCTAGTGGCATATAAAAAACTTAGATACTTCCCGATCACACCTAGACTGCAGAGGTTATTCATGTCACCAAGGACTGCTGAGCACATGACATGACACCAAGCACACCATGTGGTTGATGGAGTGATGGTTCATCCTTTTGATGGCGAAGCGTGGAAACGATTTAATAGTGTTCATCCTCACTTTTCAGCTAAATCAAGGAATGTGCATTTTGGGTTGTGTACAGACAGATTCAACCCATTTGGGTCATTTGCTGCTCCTTATTCTTGTTGGCTAGTCATACTCACAGTTCATAACTTGCCACCGGGAATGTGTATGAGGCCGAAGTTCATGTTTTTATCTACTGTCATACCCGGTCCAAGCAGCCCGGGGCGGAATATAGATGTTTGTCTTCGACCATTGATTGATGAGTTGGCGTAGTTGTGGTCCTCCGGAGCTCTGACTTATGATATATTGAGAAACAAAATTTTATTATGAGGGCAGCTTTGATGTGGACTATCAATGATTTCCCAGCTTATGGAATGCTTTCTGGTTGGAGCACGCATGGGAAACTCGCATGTCCATACTGCATGGAAAACAACAAGGCATTCACGCTAGCAAATGGAGGCAAAGCTTCTTTTTTTGACTGTCACCGTCGCTTCTTGCCACTTAATCACAAGTACAGAAAGAACAAAAAAGATTTCTTTGTTGGCTGAGTTGAAAAAGTTGTTGCATCCCTGCGTCTTTCTGGTGAAGAATTGCATGATATTGTCTGAGAGTACGGTGACATTGTGTTTGGCCTTCAATCAGGTAAGCAAAAGTTTCCTGGTTTTGGTTTGACCCATAATTAGGTAAAGCGAAGTATCTTTTGGGAGCTTCCTTATTGGAAGACCAATCTGCTCCGCCATAACCTTGACGTCATGCACATCGAAAAGAACATGTTTGAGAACATTTTCAACACCGTCATGGATGTGAAGGGGAAGACAAAGGACAACATCAAGGCTAGATTGGATATAGCTTTATACTGTAACCGTAAAAATATGGAGTTGGTTTATGATGAGTCACGGGTCGCAAAACCAAGAGCAAGCTTCATGTTAGAGAAAAACGCACAACTGCTAGTCTACAAATGGCTTAAGAGTCTGCGTTTTCCGGATGGACATGCATCGAACATATCAAGGCTGGTTAATATAGAGGACTGTAGATTGTATGGAATGAAGAGTCATGAATGCTACGTGTTTATGCAAACACTCATCCCATTAGCTTTTCGTGATTTGTTGCTAAAGGGAATATGGGATGCACTCACGGAGATCAGTCATTTCTTTAGAGATATATGCTCCAGCAAGTTGAATGTTGATCACATTGAGAGGCTTCAACGAATATCGTCAATACACTATGCAAACTTGAGATGATATTCCCTCCATCATTTTTTGACTCAATGGAGCATCTCTCTATACATCTACCGTTCGAGGCAAAAGTTGGAGGACAGGTCCAATATAGATGGATGTACCCATTCGAACGGTTAGATATTATAGTTGCAATGTAATTCATATATAAAAGTCTTTTATATGTTTTTCTTAATTGAAAATACTTGATTAATATTTCAATGCAGGTATTTGTTTAATCTCAAGAAAAAGGTTAAGAACAAGGTGCATGTTGAGGCTTCGATATGTGAGGCCTATATTGTTAAGGAGATCTCAACATTTATCTCGTACTATTTCGAACCTCATCTGAGATCGAGAATCAATCGCGTTCCACGGCATGATGATGGCAGTGAAGTGCCTTTTAGTGGGAACTTGTCAATATTCTCCAATACTGGACGACCCACACCTAAAAATGTCGTAAGAGGAAGATATTTATCGGAAATAGAGTTCAAACAAGCACGCAACTATGTTCTATTTAACTGTGATGAGCTAGGACATTTTATTCAGTAAGTTTATACTAATTAAACTTTGTTAGTAATATACTGTTAATTATATATTGTAATATAATACACTCATCATCACTTGTAGGCAACATCGATAATATTTGCTCTCCAATAACTCACAGCTGACCGAATCCCAGATCTTTCAATTATAAGATGAACAGTTTGCCACGTGGTTCAGAACACATGTAAGCACTATCACAAACTCATTCTAGCTTGCAAAATTACTACACGTATGCATGTCATTACGAGATTCTCATTCATTTACTGTTTATTGATGTACATTACATACAAGGTTTATCAAATGGGAAGGAGTGCGCCTAAGTCATTGTCTTCACTAAGCCTGGGGCCTAAAAGAAAATGTAAGTGCTATAACGAGTATTTTGTCAATGGATATGTTTTCCATGCTGAAGAATACGGGCAAGGAAGAAAGACATACAACAGCTGTGTTTGTGTTAAGGGATCCACTAGTAGTGAGTTAGAAGTTGACTACTATGGTAGATTAGAAGAGGTCGTCAAACTGCAATATCATAATGAACAGAATAGAGTGTTTTTATTCAAATGTTATTGGTATGACACGACTGACAGAGGAATCAGAGTTGATCCGCACTATGGTCTGGTCGAAATCAACTCAAAAGCTAGATTACGCAACATAAACGATGTCTTTGTTTTCGCAAAGCAATGTCAACAAGTTTATTACACATACACCCCTTCATTTAGAAAGGATCGATCAAGAATTGATTGGTTGTCCGTTTTAAAAACAAAACCCCAGGGTCATGTTGAGGTTGTTCAGGATGAGAACGAAGACACAAGTGTGCGAGATGAAGTCTTTCAAGTTAGTGAGCTGGTTGAACCATATCGAGTTGCTCCTTCAATTGAATTGGAAGAAAATTCAAATTTTTATGTTTTCGATGATAGTCTTGTTGATGTTGACGTAGAGGAGTTGAATGTTGTTTTGAGTTCTAGCGAACAAGCAAATGTGGATGAAGAAGATGATATCCATATTGAAGATTGCGATGAGGGTGATGACAATTCAATTGATGACGAAGAAGAAGAAAATTCTGACTAACAATCAAATTTAAGCCCTGTGTAAAACCCTTTCTTTCATGTAATTTAGATTATGGATTATATATTTTGTAACACGAAATATTTAGTACTTGAAATAATTACTTGAAATGCCAGAATCACAAAATAATTACTTGAAATAATTATAGATCATGGATGATATATTTTGTAACATGAAAATAAATACTTGAAATGCCACAATCACCGACATCCGTACCGACGGATATATATCCGTCAGCATTTCACAAAAAGTTCAAAAATAATTACTTGAAAGGCCACAACACCTATGTCTATACTGACAAACTAATTTCGTTGGCATTTCACAGAGAGTTCGAAAATAATTACTTGAAATGCCACAATCACCGACGATTATATCGACGGATATAAGTACGTTAGCAAGTTGTCGGCGGGTCAATTTTACCGACGCCATTACTGACGGACTGCGCGAATTCCAAAAGGTCGTCCATTAAATGCATCTCTAACCGCATTAGCTCGCCGACGGAATTACCGACGGACCACGAAAAATATGGAAGGTCATTAAAAATTTTGGTGCGAAATTCAAAAATGTACTGATGGATTTTAGACACTTCACCGACGGAATAAATTAAAATAATAATTAATTTTATATCCGTCGGTGAATTCGTCGGTAAAACTGCCATTTAAGTCCCCCCATCCACCATTTCAGTTCATTTTTTCTTCTCCTCAATTTTTTCACCGATTTTCTCCTCAGTTTTTCACCGATTCTTTTCCTCTCTGTTCTTCAAAGGTTTCACCAGCAATCTCTAGCAATTTTTCTCGTGAATCTCTATCAGTTTAAAAGGTATGTATGTTTTTTGCTTTAAGGGTTTTTTTTTTGCTATTTGTTTTTGATATGTTTTTTGTTTTGGTGTATTTTTTGTAATGTAGATAAAGTCTATAGTTGTTTTTTTGCATAATTCATTGCTAAAGTCTATATTTTTTTTTGAATTTATTGAATATTTTTTATTGTTGTATTGACATAATTATTATTAGTTAATTTGTTGAATATTTATTGTTAATGTTGAATTTACCATATAATTAGTAATTGAATATGTTTGAATAATTATTAATTTTACTCTATTATTGCATGATTTGTGTTTAATGTTTTGCATTTATTTGGATTGTTATTCTAGAGTTTTTTTTAATTTATTGTTTTGTTGTATTGGTATAATTATTGAATAATTTTTTGAATTGTAATTGTTAATGTTTAATTTACCTTAGTATTAGTAATTGCATATTTTGGAATAATTGTTAATTTTACTCTATTATTGCATGATTTATGTTTAATTTTTTTCAATTAATTTTAATTGTTAGTCTACAGTTTTTTTGATTTATTGAATATATTTTATTGTTTTATTGGCATAATTATTGAATAATTTGTTGAATTGTAATTCTTAATGTTGAATTTATCTTAGGATTAGTAATTGAATATGTTGGAATACTTAGTATAGATTGGGTCAATTGGTTGTGGCTTTTGTTAATATGTGCAGGTTTGTGGATTGGGGTAGTATCCGGTATAGGGGAGTAGTATCCGGTATAGGGGAGGTGCTGTCGAATTTTTTTTTAACATTTGAATTTAATTATATAATTATTTGTATAAAATTGTGGAGATGCGTAGAATGAAAACCAGAGCTGGTCGCTCACGTACGGTCGCAGCTAGTTCGTCTAGCAGCGATGATGATATTTCCTTAGGTGCCTCTCAAGAAGAGGCACCTACACCACCTGCGTCGTCAATTGATGCTGCCTCTTCCAGCGGTACTTCACAGCGTAGAGGCGGCGTGCCTTCACAGCGGAATCAATTTACCCGTAAGTACGAGGCATAGTGGAAGGATGACCTTTCAATGTAAGTTTGTTAAGGTTTAATTTTTTTTTTAAAAAAATTACAACATAATTTATGAAGTAATCACAATTTAATTTATTTCATTTATTTTCGAGTTCACAAACATTGAGGTCGTCCGAGTAATATCATCAGTTTTTAAATCGTCGATAGAGATTCCATTGTTTCAATGGAGTCAATATCCAAGCATCCTGAATGGATGCCTCAAATCAATGCATGGTTTGACAGATTTCAGGTTGGTGTTAATTTATAATTTTCAGCTTATTTCTAATAAATTATTAATATAATTGTAAATAAATTATTTTTTTTATTTAAACTTGTTTATTTATACACAACACAAATTCTGCTGGGACAGTGAGCATAACACTATTGTGAGGAGGGTGTGAGAAAATCACGCGGCAACTAGGTAAGATCGAAAAAAATACAAGATTTTTTTTAGACTAAAATTTATGTTTCGAAATGTAATTTTTGGTTGCGTGAAGTAGGTTGTGTGATTTTTTATATGAAGCACAGAAAAGGGCAAAAAAAACCGCGAGGGATAGGGGTTTCCAAGGCTGGAACGATGTTGTGGTTTGAAGGGATTTCTAACCGATATACATCTCGGAAGATATATGGCCGCACTATCTTCAGCACGTACCATCTAAGCGGTTCACACGACGCTCACAGTCTGGTGCTGGCAACCGGAATCGGCCAATTTATGGCTTGATGACAACGCACACTGGCGGCTCTGTTCCGTTTGCTGCACACGCGAAACGGATGGTAAGATTAATTTAAATGAAATATATCGTTAAATTAAGTTGTTGTTAATATATCTTTTTTCATTATAGGCTGCGTCTCTTGGACGTGAGCCGAGTCCGATAGAGCTGTTTGTGGAGAACCACGTACGAAGTCAAAACTGCCAAAAGGGAGCGCAACAGTTCGTTGATAACCGTACTCAACATTTCTTGGTATGTTTGTTCGACCATTTTATTTTGTAAGTTATTATGTTTATTGAATTGAATATGATGATTACTTTTTTTTTTATTTTCAGGAGACCTATAATAATCGGTTGAGGGAGAGATACGGGGACGATATTTTGACCCATCCGGAATTCGATCCGGATTTGTGGATGGAGGTTGGCTTGTCAAGTGGACCCGATAAAAATTAGGTTTACGGGCTCTCCAACACTACGGCCAACAACTTGCAGTCGACCCGTCGTGTTTCAACCGTTGGGAGCTCCCAATCAATATCGAGCTCCCAGTCTAAGGAGTTTGTGGCCTTGCTGCAACACACGGCTCAGCTCACCAACAAATACAACCACCTATCAGCAGAGTACGCACAACTCAAAGCGTCTCATGCACAACAAAGAGCGGAGTCTGAGCAAATCAAAGCGTCTCAAGCACAATAAAAAGCGGAGTATGAACAACAAAAAACAGCTTATAAGCAACAAAAAGCGGCTTATAAACAGCTTCGCGAAATGGTTATGAACATGGTAAATAGTGGAACATGTGCGCCTAATCCTTTTTAGCCGAATAACCACCAACCTCCTCCTCCAGGATCTCCTCATCCTCCTCCAGCTCCACCTTTATATTAATTTGTAATAAACATTATTTACCTTTAAAACTTCATTTCATATTTTTTTTTAAACATATTCAGTTTGTAATGAATATTATTTAACTTTGTATTTTTTTATGTTTAATATAAATTTTATTTGCATAATTGGTTTGTATTACAATTAATTTATATAGTTTTATATTATATATCCTAAATAATGTTTTAAAAACAAATTTAGAAAAAAACTATTACCAAGGATTTTACCGACGGATTCATTTGGTCGGTATTTTAAACACTCACCGACAGACTTACCGACGGAATTAATCCGTCGACATTTAATAGTAGCTACCACATGTACCGATGAATTTACAGACGGATATATTCGGTCGGTATTTCATACACTCACCGACAGATTTACCGACGGTTAGTAGCCGTCGGTAAATCACGATATCACCGACGGACTAAAAATCCATCGGTATATTTCAAGCAGGAATATTTTTTTTTGCGCGCAAATTCCGTCTGTAAAACCATTGGCAAATGGTTTTTTTGTTTTGTCGATCGATATAGCAATGAAACGGGGAATCACTGACGAAAGGAAAGCCGATGAACGTAATTCGTTGGTGATGATGTCGGTAAAAAAATCACCGATGAACTTCTAATTACACACCGACAGAATTTTTCTATTAATAAAACTATGAAATCTTGTAGTGTGTCCAAAGCCTAGGCGCCTTAGGCATTAGACAAAAATAGGGCACAATAAAGGGATGGCCTGAGCTTAGGGCACTCAAGGATCAGGCTAGGCAAAGCCAAGCTTTACACATCCAAGAATGGAGTCATTTTCTAGGCTACTCTCAACTTATCGTTACTCAATTTTCAAGAACTTGATTTTTTATTTTTGTTTTGGTCATCTTATTTTTTTTTAATTTTATCCTCTTAAATTATATTGACTTTATTTTATGTGTTGAACTTGTATTAATTGCTTTGCATGCTTTTGCATATGGAAAGTGTGTGAAAAAATTATGACATTTTATTAAAGAAAAATTTTGTGAAATAGAATTTAAAATTATAGATATAAAATTAATATAAAAATGATCAAAAAAACAAATATATCCCTTTCCATTTTCACATAAGAAACTTCAGCTTGATCCTAAAGTTTTAATTTATACATGCCTGGACCATAAAGTGTTAAAATTTTATATTTTGATTTTAAATTTTATTTACTTCATATTTAAGTTCTTGATAGCATAAAAAAGATAGAGAAAGTTATTGAAAAATAAGGACAATAGAAAAGGGTTTAGAATTGTGATATTCTAGCAAAAATAAAATAAAAATGATATGCTTGGATTTAATGGAGTTCTATGAAGATGATTTAGAAATTTAATCTTACTAGAAAAAGTAGATCGGGCCTCAATAAGTTTTCATATATATTTAATTTAATTTTGAATTTTTTAGACCAATTAGAGGCTATTCTGAAATTGAAAATGAGTTTATTTAGTTACATAAATTTTTTTAGTATTAAAAAAAACAAATTAAAATGAGATTTTAGAATACAAAATTTTAAATAATGTGTTGTTGTCCTATTAAAAAAACCTTAGACGAATGACAAATTATCCATCCATTTAAATAAAACAAAGAAAACCAAATGGAGTAAGCCTACATTTCTAGGTTTATTTATTTATTTATTTATTTAGGCTAGGTATGCAGGACTATCTTCTCATGGTCAAATGTCTAATCTCTTTTTAAATGGTCATTCAATTTTTTTAAATAAAATGCACTATAAAATATATATTTTTTAAAAAATAATATTAAAAAAACTATCCAATGGCTCTATTTTCTTCAAATAAGATTATATCTTTTTATGGTAATATTAAAAATTATTCTGTGAATTATTTATTTTCATTAAAATTCAATGAGAATACAATATCTATATTTTTATTCATTATTAATTTTTTTTTATAATTTTCTCATATTATTTATTCTTTTTCAATAGCATTCAAATTATAAAGTCATGAATTTTTTTTTTATCAGATCTTGCTTTTATTATAATAATTTTTTTATATATAAAAAACATGTTTTCATCGAAACAAAGAGAAATACATGAATAAGGTAAGAGAGCTTTCATCAAAAAGATACATTTTTTTTCCTTTTCAACTCAAATCATTGAAATTTTTATGAACATTTATTTTAATTGAATTTAATTTTTATTCAGAAATATGCTATTAATAAAAAATATATGTTTTTGTCCAAAACAAAATGAAAAAGAAAAGGAAATTTTCCTGGTAAAATATATTTTTCTTATAAATATTTATTTTAATTTTCATAAAATGTAATGTTCCAGTCAATTTCATTACATTATATTCTTATTTACATCATCCAATTCATTGCATTACATTACCTTGCACTACCATATCATCCAATTTATTACATTACATTACATTCCACTACCATATCATTCCAAATATATATTTGCTATCAAATTCCATTACTTCAT
>Ga0325414_1001733_pt1 | contig 21491 bp, 11 predicted proteins | sample PopdelMetagenome_8_FD_206183 | JGI IMG/M metagenome (GOLD analysis project Ga0325414, IMG submission 206183) | Populus deltoides microbial communities from Bellville, Georgia, United States - Leaf-PdKOR-R3 | ecosystem: Host-associated > Plants > Phyllosphere > Phylloplane/Leaf | place: USA... | reverse complement strand
ACCTGTTCTTCCATGCTCTCATCAGGAACAAATAGTTCTCCGTGAGCATACCAACACATGTAATCTTCCATGAACCCTTTGGTTAGAAGATGCATCGTTACAACATCTTGATGCAGAAACTTTAAACTTTTACACTTCCTGCATGGACACCTAATACCGCCATCAGTAAAATTCCTCGAAATAGATGTTGCAAAATTAATAAAACCCTGGACACCGTTACAATAATCCATCCTCCGCAATCCTTGGGGTGAGTCCCGATACATCCATGAACGATCATCCATGACTTCTATTGAACCTCTATAAAACATAACAAAAATATTGGTTTTCCCCGACATTATCCAACAAACTAAAACAACACTTATGTTAAATATTCATTATCAATTATCAATTATCAACTATTAACGTTCATACATACAAATTTATACATATATAAATTTACAGAATTAATCACAACTTCGAAATATAATTGATAACAATTAAACAAGACACTTAAACAAGCTATTAATTATTTATTTTATCACAACGACACATTTAATTCGGTGTAATTCAAACAAAATTTCAACAATTTACAAACAAATATAATTTAAAAAAATCTAAAACAAACTATAAGAACTACAAAATTATACATTCATACTACAAGTTTCTTTGACAAATAACAATTAAACAAGACAAATAACAATTAAACAAGTACAAACGTTAACAAAATACATATACTAAAATAATAAAATTCACAATTAAATATTAAAACTAAAAAGGATAGATTTACTTATAAAAAAATGATAAAATCTACAAGAAACGGATATTGTGACCACGTACAAGATATAAGAAACTTGAGTGCTCGTGTTGAGAATAGTGGAGAGTTTGGGATGGGTGTTTGGCTGCAGTTTGGGAGGGGAGAGGTGGGATGGGAAAGAAGAAGAAGGAGAAACAGAGGAAGAGAGTGTCGGCAGATGGGGGCATATAATGGTTTTTTCTGATGGAATCATCGACGGAAGTATTCCGTCGGTGATTCCGTCGGTGACAGCGCCACGTCACTGTACGGCTATCTCAGTTTGAATCCCTCAGTAATTTCCGTCGGTAACATCGCCTGAAGTCACCATGCCGTTGCGTATTTCCAGACGAACTGTATACTCCGTCGGCAAAACCGTCGGAAATATTCCGTCGGTATATACCGACAGATTTGCCGACGGAATTATTTCCGTCGGTATATATTACCGACGGAAATATTCCATCGGTAATTCCGTTGCTTTTCTCCGGTTTTCTGGTAGTGTTTAAACCCGGTTCAAACTTATCGAATAAGCATTCATTAAAAAAAAAAAACGTTGCAATTTTCATAAAAATAATTGAAATATGTAACTATTGAAATTAATGACTTGGATGCATGTTTTTTTTTTCAAGTTAATTCTTAAATCAGGTTGGATAACTATAGTTATGGCTTATGGATATGTATTGGTGTTCAAATCTATCCCTAAATAGTCAAGTGTTTATCTTTAAAGAATTGCTAGTCTTTTTTTTCACTTTTTACCAATGCTGATTTAAAATCAATGTTTGGTCAAGGAATGTTTGTTTTAAAAGTAAAGCACATGTTACTAAAAAAAATAATGTTTTTCTTTTAATTCTAAGCATGATAACCTTACTTTAAACCAAAATATTGCGAGGTATATTATATTCTTGAATGAAAATATAAGTTTTGAAATCAAAATAACCAATTATTAAATACTATTTTTGCTTATATTATTTTCAACCCAACATAAGATAATAAAATATATTATCCAATGCATAACAAGATATAACATAATAATATCAAACAATCACCAAACTTGCCCTTCGTGTCCTTTTATTTCAATTTCAAGTTTCAACCATGCATGCCAAAGTTAATTTTAGTTGTTTGTAATTTTTTTATTCATTTGTGTTTTTTCCACAAACTTGTAATTTTCTTAAAGTGAAAATTTAACTTGAGTATGATAGATAGAGTCCGTTTTTTTCATGTTGTTAAACATTTATCAAACACGTTAGCATAATTTTAATATCTCTTAACAAAAGCATGATTGCCCTTAGTTTAAAATTATAAAAACTCAATGGTAGTATTTGATTATTGTCTTATATATAAAAGATGGAGACGATGAAAACAGAGGAAACAATACAATATAAAAGATAAAGACAAGGCTTTCAAACTTAATTTTTCACCAATTAAGTCCATAATAAAATTAATTTGTTTTATTTAAAGTATAATTACGTCCCTGGAACTAATTAAATCATTCAATTGGACCCAAATTAATCCTTAAACATGATTAAATTTTAATTTGGCCCATTATTAAATCAAATTGGCCTATTAAAAATCTAGTTATGTTCTTATGCTTATTTTTTATATAGATTCATTCAATAATGATTTAATTTGATCTTGAATTTGGATTGTCTCTCTAGTTCTGAGTATAATAGAGTATAATTATGCTCTCGATTCCATTCAAAATTACAGTTTGATTTTTCTATATTTGAAATCCTCCTAGCTTGCTTTTGTCAATATGCCAATTTTTTTGCTATTGTTATTTTATTTTTTGATTTTAATTTTGAAAAGAAAAAAGAAAAATGAATTTGAAGAATAACCTATAAATTGGTTATGACACAAATAGAGATTGAACAATTTCTTCAAGTCAAAAGAATTCTGAGGTGGTTTGCTTTAAGTTTATGTCTTCACATTAACTTCCATAATAGCTCTATTATCAAAGCCAATGTGGAAGATTGTTTTTGTATAAGCCTGGCTTCAACTACTTTTTGCATGACTGACTCTTTTTCGTGCACTTATCTTGGTATATGTAATTGGGTGCAAATCCAAATTGCATCTCCACGTGAAAGCTAGTTATAGACAAATTTCATCGAAGACTAAGTCAGTGGAAGGGTAGGCTTTTAAGCATGGCTGGGTGTCTATGCCTAATTAAGAGTGTCATCAATTCGCTGTCAATTTTTTCATGTTAGTCTTTTTAATGCTAAAGGGAGTTTGTAGATCACTTATCTCTACTCAACTACGTTTCTTATGGTATGGCTCTATTAAGCATATATCTTTTTATAACATCTAATCAAGATTGGTAATGTGTGATAAGAAGCAAAGAGGTCTTGGTATATGTTCCCTTATGTAAAAAAATAGAGCTATGTTATTTAAATGGATATCGAGACTTTTTTCTTTAGGCTTTGGTATATGAAAATCTATTATCATTAACCTATACAAATCAACTTTTGAGAATGGGATCCCAACTTTCAACAAGCATCTCTCTAGAATTTGGAGGGATATTATGTCCACTTTTCAAATAAGTGAATATCAGGCTCTCACACAACACTGTAAGTTTATTATGGGTAATGGTAGTTTAACATCGTTTTGGTAGGATAATTGGATTAGAGATATTCCTGTAAAAGTAGCCTTCCTCAAGTCATTTATTTTGTCTTCTTCTTAATTTTATGTGGTTGCTGATATGGGTAACTGGATAACTATAATTGGATGTGGTCTTTACAATAATGCCGCTTTATGTTTTAATTTGAACTTGAGCAATTATCTTCCTTGTTGTCCTTATTAGAAACAAAGATAATGCATCGTTTTAGGTCAGATATGAAGATGGACTCTCAACACAAATGGTCTTTATACAGTAAAATTGAGTTCCCATCTCTTGGATCAATTGCTTTATGGTGGTGTCCAACCTTTTCAGTCTTTAGTATGGTTAAAAGATGCCCCCTAAAAGTTCAATTGTTTTTTTGGCTGCTTGTCCGAGATAAAGTTTTCACCCATGATTTCTTATTTCAGCATGATTTCCTTTCTCTTCAGCAAGCTAGATGTGTGTTTTTATAAGAGAAGTATTGAAACTTCAAGTCATCTCTTCATTTAAAGTGTTTTTTTCCTGGAAGTTAAGGATGGAATTTCTATATCTGTGGGGGGGGTATTAATGACTATTTCTTAAATTTTGTTGACGATATATGCTATCAATGGTGAAAGGTAAATTTCAGAATCTTTCATAACAACTTCTCTTTCTTCTATTATATGGAGTCTGTTGCTTCATCGCAATGATGTAATCTTCAATGATGCTACTCCAGATCTTCAAGATTGTTTTTACTTGTTCCTTCACAGGTTCTCTTTATGGTTAAAGTTTGATAGCATAACTCCTGCTTCCACTAGTTTGGATTTAGTGATCAGCTCTGAGGGGATCTTTTTTGGGGATAACAAAAGCTGACTTCTAGTTTTTATCCATTGTTTGGTCCCTGTTTTCTTCTTTCTATTGCAGATTCCATGCTTTTATGACTTTATTATTTTCTCTTCTCTATTATTGCCTTATTGTTGTTATAAGGCTTATTCTCTTTTTAGCCAAAAATTTTAACAACATCTCGACTATTATCTAAAAAAATAAATATTTTTCTTTAAATAGTTATTTTACACGATTGAAAAGTTTGCACGATATATCACTAGTTAACATTTCACGTATTAATTTTATTACTTTATTTCATCCAAAATTTAAGTTAAGTACTCATTGAGGATGTTTATTTTAAATCCCAATAATATTTCCTCTTAATTTACCATTTTTCAATTGCGGATTACCTTCATGACTTTGGTTTACTGATTTTTAGACTAGGGGTTTACATCTTCTTCTTAAATGGGTCTAATAATTCATTGAGTCTGGTAATCTTTAATGGAGATAGATTATGACAGCCAAATATCAATCCGCCTGTATAGACTCACTAGTTTTTGTGAATGGCAGCAACATAAACTTATCATAAATTAATATTTTTACTTTGACATTCTTATATGATAAGATGGGTGTGTTATATTATTACTAATATTGGATCATATATTAATTTTGAGTTACCATCATATGTGATAAGTATGTAAACAATTCTTGTACTCTCATACATATGTGTATTACATATGGAAATTTTGGAATTGAGATTCATTAAGCATATACAAGTTAAATAGACTTTCAAATCTTAACAAGTACCCTAATGCTAAGCACAAACCTACTAGTTATTTTAATTAATTCATATGCCAAAAAAAAAAAAGGTTTCAGTACCTATCAAAGAATCATCCAACACAAAACATATTATTTTATTGAAGGTTAGATGACAGACTTCTATCTATACCATGATTTGGTTTTTGCCAATTTGGTAATCATAGTATGATATTTTAGCCAAGAACTAAAACACAATAATGGTATTACTATCGCATCCTAATCAAAACATGAACGGCACATGTTCTAAATATATAAAGGCTACTTTGACCATACTAAGCCTTAAACTATAACATTTCTCAAACAAGAAATTCAAATAAATAAAAACACTCAATCGCATCATCATATATACGTATACAAAATATTAATGTCTCTGAACAAGAACTCAATTCACAATTGAAATCTATTGTAATTATAGAGCTTTACATCATTTATATACACAACTCATAATATGAAAAAACAATAGAAAGTTTTCAAGAAAAGCCAAAAGGCAAACGAGCAACAAACTAACATATAACTCTTAGTTGTCAAGTTATTTCCCCATTTTTTAAATCTATAAGCTTTAAAGAAAATAATTGTGGAAAAAGGATGAGTTTCCACAACTTAGTGATTAACTAATATAAATATATTCAAGAATAATAAAATCAAACACACATACACATAGCGATTTAATTAGTAAATTTCATACTATTTCATAACCCATTACACACATACCATATATGTAACCCAAAATCACACCATATACATAACTTGTCACACCAAGTATATAACCTATCATTTCATATATCATATTTCATATAAATATAAGGATGCAAACACACATGCTTTACAAACATTCTTTAAAATATATTTACATCGATTACTCACAATTAATATATCAGTTTCAAAATAAATGCATGGAAAAAATTCATGATACTTTTAAGGTATATTTATATTAATTACTCACAATTATGCAACAAGTATGTAAATAGCAATGTTCAACCAATCTTTTACAAACAAGCAGTATGTGCGGCTTCTTAAGTATCTAAACTCATTTCAACATATTGTTGTAACCCAATTTTGGATTCACTAAGATTTTCTTGAATGTTATTTTATTTCTATTATTATTTATAAAAATCTAAAAAAATTAAGAAAAATTTTAAAATTCAAAAAAATATTTTTCTCGAGTCAACTGCATCTTTCTATAAGAACCGATTCCACTGAGTCAATACAGGTCCAACCATGTCGACCAGGGTAAAAAATGAGTTTCAGGCCATTTCAGGTCAAAACCGTCATTTTCGGTCAAAACCAAGTCCACCGAGTCAATACGGGTCAAACTATGTCAACCAGGAAAAAAAATGAGTTTCAAGCCATTTCGGGTCAAAACCGTCATTTTCGGTGAAAAACGAGTCCACCGAGTCAATACGGGTCAAACCATGTCGACCAGGGTAAAAAATGAGTTTTAGGCCGTTTCGGGTCAAAACCGTCATTTTCGATTAAAACCGAGTCCACCAGGTTGATACCCATCAAATGTTTTTTTTTTCCCAGTGTTTCAACATAATTTTAGGTCATTAAAGTTGATTTTTAGCGGTTGAATCGAGCTTTTTTTCTAATACTGATTTGAGTTTTTAGTTTTACCTATATAAATATTTATTATTATATATAATAAAAGAAAATCAATAATACAAAATTTATCATACTAGGCGGGGTAGTTGAGCCGATAGTAGGCGGAGTAGTTGTGGCCAAGAAATTTTTATTTAAAGCAGATTCGCGACATGTGTATTTAGATTTTAATGTCCCTTGTCATTGGCTATAAATAGCAAGTGAAAATTTGCTAGACAAGAGGAAGGAGAAAGGAGAAAAAAAAAGGAAAAAAAGAACAAAAAGAGTAGAGATTTGGATTACTATTTAATTTGTTTTAGTTTTTCTTCACGCGAGGAAGATATTGATTTAAAAAAAAACAATTTAAAAAATACTTAAAATATCCTAACCATTAGATCTAATAGTATTTAGTTCTGGACCTTTAATTTAATAGGATACAATAGGGCTTACCACGCTAGATTAAAATCCAAATCCATCTCAACCCTTAAAACAATCTGCCCTTCGATCTTGTTATGCCACGTCAACCAGTGTACCAAGCTCTCGGTACACCGCGCAACACTAGATCAAAACTCAGCCCATCCGGACCGTTCGATAAACTTGCAAATCAAGCCAATCACAACTGAAGGATTAGTCTGTCCACAATCCAACGGTTCACAGCCTTCAGATGCACCGGTGAACCATGCTCGCGTTCACACCGTAACAAAATCTCGGAGTCTCTCTCTCTCCTCTCGCCGACGATTCGCTCTCTCTCATTCGATCTCCCATTTCCAGACCGACGATTCTCCCTCGTCAGCCATCAAAGACCGTTGAAACCACCTTCATCAGAATCCTCTCCATCAGATCTACCAGAAGCAACCATTTTTGGCCGGAAATATTACTGGAAAATTTCACCGCCTCCAACAGTAACCGCGCGTGAGCCACACGCGCCACCAGGGGCATTTTGGTAATTTTTCAAGAATTCAAGGGTATTTCAGTCTTTTACCTATACAGTGGCACTCAGGTAATTTTTGGGGGTCCCTCCTTGTATTTTTGATATTTTTATATATATAAATACTTTTAAATTTTCTTGCATGTGAAAAAAAACAAAAAAACCAAAAATAAATATAAAAGGAATAATGACACAGGTCCAAAGCCCAATTCTCAAGTATGGTTATACCCATTTCTCAACGATATCAAAATAATTTGTTTTATAAATGAATATTGTTTGTCGACACGTCTTTTTTATTTACAGAAAAGGACCGATGTCAAAAATTTAAATACCAAATATGGATTATGTCCATTATTTCTTTTGGTAACCCATACGTAATTCTCCTTTTTAGGGACAAACGTCAAAATTTTAGACGAGTCTCCTATTTTTTAGGGACTGATGTCAATTTTTTGACATGTCTCCTATGAATATTGTCTGTCGACATGTCTCTTTTATTTACAGAAAAAGGACCGATGTCAAAAGTTTAAATACCAAATATGGATTATGTCCATTATTATTTCTTTTGGTAACTCAGATGCAACTCTCTTTTTTAGGGTTAAAACGTCAATAATTTAGACGAGACTCCTAGTTTTAGGAATTGATGTCATTTTTAACGTGTCTCCTAATCTTAGGGACCGACGTTAACAATTTAAAAAAAAAGAAACAAAATTGCAAATAAGCTCAAAATATAATAGCATTTGAATCAAATAAAAAACATACAAGTAAGGGTAACCTTTTTCTTGAAAGGATGTTTTAAGGGTGGTGTCTACCTTCCCTTAATCATAACTAACCCGTACTTGAATATCTGGGAGCAGTGTCTAATTTGGGATTTTTAGTTCCCTCAAATTACTAGATGGCGACTCCAATAAAATCTTTATTTTTCCCAATTAAGAAAAAACCATTTTTGTTAAATAAACAAAAAGCGGAGCCGTCGCCCGACGTTGTGTATCGACAGAATGGCGACTCCACTTGGGAGTTAGGGTTGAGCCAACTGCTTGTGTTTGCTTTTCATTTGCTCTTTCTTATTGCTATTTATTTTTGAGCATTTATTTTATTTGCATTATTTATTTTATGCAATATCTACTGTGATTCTTTTCAATTTTCTAGATTGCCACATGCATACATGTTTATTTATTTGTGTATTCACACACTTCACGGTGAACCTATAAAAGCTCTGGACCTGAGCTCATCTTTTTAAGATTAGAAAAGAAAGATTCAAGTGGCAAGTGTGACTTATGTCCACTGATGCTCATTTGGACTTTCGCTTAGATTGTAACTCACCCTATGCAACGGGTATTGTGGAATGTTTTTTCCCATACTCATGTTGTATAAGGTTAAGAGGCCGACTACCTCATGGGTAATTCGGGCAATCTAAGAACCAAAGAATATCTTTAGGATAGACTAAACTGAGCCAAATCTTATGAGCTAGATCCTATCAATTAGGATATACCCTTTAAGACACAAACAAATATCAATTCATTAACATACATTTTTATATACATTTTATATTCTCATTATATCTCCACCGATCCTTATAGGAAATGTGAGATGGAAAAAAGCAATACTATTAAGGAATTTTTTATCAGATCAGAATTGAGCCAACATGATGAAGGAGATTGTTTGCCATCAGAATTTGAGTCTCAATTACCAGCCCACATTAAATTAGATGACAGACCACTTGGTACAGGACAGCTGCTAGACTGTTGGGAAAGGTTATCCTTTCATGATCAATCAATTTTTAGAAACAATATGGGGATCTATCACATTTACTGAAAATTAAGGTCCAATATGCTTGTTTTCAAGCCATGATAGGGTTTTGAGATCCAGAATATCGGTGCTTCACTTTTAATACTGTGGATATGACTCCTACTATCGAGGAGTATGAATCCCTGCTAAATTGTCCCAAGTCAGAAAAGGTGTACTTTTACACACCTATAGAGCATGCACTTTCTAACTTTGCTTGGATTACCTAGATAGATTGTCAACTAGCAAAATCACATGCAACTAAACGAGGAAATAGTCAGGGTTGGTTTTGGAATGTACTAGAAGCCATATTTAAAAGAAGATTACATGATGAAAGCAATGAAATTCGATTGAGGATTTTGGCCTTAGCCATATATGGTTTAGTTCTTTTCCCATCTACTGAGGGAATGATCGATTTTGAGGCTGTCAATGTATTTAAAAATGTGGTGACCCTTAAAATTAACCCTGCTACAACAATATTGGCAGAAACTTTCTCATCCTTGAATTATTGTAGAAAAGCCGGAAGGGGTCGTTTAAAATGTTGCTTACAGTTGTTGTTTGTCTGGACTGTGAGTCATATGATTGAGGGGAAGATTTCAGGTTTGGTTGGTACCCCATGGCATCTTTATTCTAAGCTAGAGAATTTTGCTGAAAAACACTTGCATGAAGTAGGAAGAACCACATGGGAATCAATGTTTCTAAGTCTAAGTAAATCTCAATTTCATTGGAGGAGTCGATACTCTTACTTCAAATCTTATCTGGCATATTATGGTGACTACCCATGGATCCCGTTGATAGGAGCCCGCTGCAGTATTAGTTATTATCCTAACATGGTTTTACAACAATTTGGATTTGAGATATAACACCTCATTTCACTAGCAAGATATTGTCTGCTTTGGGCCTCCTAGTCCACCCATGTCTAGGGCTTCCACCCAGGTCCCCTTTACGGGTTTGTTCTTGGCAGCCACACATGGTCCCAAAACGTGTCTTTCAAAGTAGCGCAACACACTCACCTTGTCAGATACTGCCCTTCTGGGCCTCCCTGTCCACCCATTCCCAAGGCTTCCACCCAGGTCCCCCTCAGGGTTTTAAACGCGTCTTACTAGTTAAGATGAGCATGCACTTATAAGGTCCTAGCTCTAGACCCTCGCTTCCGATGTGGGATCTTACATGAGTAGTTTATTCCAGGGACTACCGAACTGGCAACATTTTATGAAGATTTCAAGACCTCGAAGAAATTTTTAGAGTCAGTGAAGAAGGCATGGAAATATCCCGGTAAGGTTACTTTTGCTAAGAGAGTAGAAGGATATCCAATATGGCAAAAGAAAAGAGGGAAAGGGTATAAAGTTCCTCGTTTTGAAGGGCCACTCAGGTCTTTGATTCTGTCTGCTGAAGACATACATCAAGAAGTCCGCGCCCAACAAGAATCTTATAACCTAAGTTTGAATGCTGAAGTGGAAGAGTTAGGGGCTAAAAAAAAGAAGTTAGAATTTAATCTAGCCACTCGAGAAAAAGCTTTGGCTATCATAAAATAAGAAAAGGATGACTTGTCAGCTCAGCTACAACAGCAACAACTTGAGTTCCAGCAATTACAAGAAAATATATACTTTTGTCAGAAGATAAGAGGAAGCAAGATGTCAATATGAAGAGATGGGTTAGAAGAGCATTAAAAGCTCAGGAAATGGTATTAAAATTGGAAGAGAAAAATGAATCACTTCAAGAGCAGCATCAAAATCAAGATGTAATAATTGCTAATTTAGATGAGCATATGGACCATTTGCTTTCTATTGAGCAAACCTTATCATCAGAAAAAAAAAAAATGCAGAAAGAGAAGCAGAATGTTAGGCTTCTAAAGCTATACGTTATCATGTACAAGTAGATGATGCCAAGAATTATGCTTCAGGATTAAGAGGCATAGCTCAACAAATAGCAGATGGTGAGCTAATGACTAGAAATGAATTCCATCAGTTTTTTGGGTTGATCAGAGATGGAATTAATGAGATCTCAGCCTATGATGGTCCAAGGCTTTGGAAAAATTGGCTTGTTGTGATTTTAATATTGTAAATTAATGAAAGACAATTTCATCATCTTTTCATCATGAGAAATGCTTAGTCTTATTCTGATTTATGGCATCAAATTTCTCCCTTAAATCGGTTCAAGTTCCTGTAGGTTTGGAGTCCTCGGTGATAAATTTCTTAAGAGAATCTGATCTAGTCTGTTCCCATTATAAGTTAAAGGAAAACTTAAAATAAAAAATAAGCATGCATATTATAGGATTTTTGCATTTTATTTATTTATCATGCATGCACACTGTTGAAACATAAGTTCCCCCCACTTGAGGTCTACTGGACTGATGAAGATGCCGAATGAAGATAGTGGTTAGATAGAGGTTTATTATCAAAAGGAAGTTGAGAGCAGTAAAGTAAAGGTGAAGTAGCTCGACTCATAAATCTGTTTGAATAAGTGTTGAACTTCAAGAATAGAAAGGGAACGTCTGCACAGTCTCTTGCTGGGAACACTACTTGTCCACGTTCCATTGAAGTTGCACCTCTCCTTCTTAGTCATGAATAATGACAGTAATGCCTTCAGTCATCAACTAATGACAACCCTTGTTCTCGTTCAACTGCACTGATAGTAGTTCAAAGCCTTCATATATTCCAAGAGAATATAATATCTGCTAGCTTTCTGTTTCTGGTGCATTGGATTTCTTTCCAGCCATTTCTATTATGAACAGCATTCCGGTCTAGCAACATCGGATGCTGCTCTAAGAGAAAAAATAGCAGACATTGAACTTTAATAGAGTAGAATTCCCCTTATAGGTGTTTGTTTGCTGCACTGCTAGTGAGGAATCGAAGAGGAGACAAAAGTGTTTCAGATTCATCAGTTTCTCTTCCAGTTAAGACAACAGGTGATTCCACACGTCGACAATGGTGATGTTACATGTTTCTACACGCTCCCAAGATTACTTGGCTGTTGGAAAGTTTCTACCAACCCACAAATAACCACAACAACATTGGAAGATTGACATGATATTGTAAGGATTGTCGAAAGAATTGAACAAGGTATGAAGATGGGAAAGATTGAAGATTCTGCCAAGGATTCTAGAACAATAATAAGAGATGAATCAAAGGATGACTCTGGCAATGGGAAGCCTTAATTATGTGGTCCAACCAGGTCTTACTGTAGCATTAACTGCTAAAATGTCTTTGCCAAGATTGACATACCTCGACCACTCGAGTTTGTCTACCAGCATCTGTTAGACTCTGGACTTATTGCCCTGACTCCTCCAAATCCCATACAACCATTATTTTCTAGGTGGTATAATCCAGAAAAGAGATTTGAATATCATTAAGGGATTTTGTGTCATTAAGTTGAACAGTTGCAAGAATTTCAAGAATCGAGTTGAGTTTGTGAAAAATGACATCATCGACCATATTGTCACCGCAACATCCTTAGAATGACAAGTGATCGAAATGCTTGGCAAAACACAGATATTGCTAAAAAAATTGATCCAAGAAGGGTGTTAAATTGTCAATCATTTTTGTTATGGATTTTGTGATTCTGCATTTTATTTTGGGATCACATCTCATCCTTTAACGAAACATGTCTTTTCTTTGTCTCTTTGTTGTTCTGAAAGCATGAGATGTTTCTTTCAAAGATTATTTTGACAAAATATTTTGATCAAGCTCCAACATGCGTTTAAGATTAATCAATCCTGAAGATTAAAAGTATTTTACTTGCATAAATGACTCGATGCTTGTTGAAATGACATGAGGTAACTAAGAAAATTTTGAGCTCATACATGAAATTGAACCACACACTATGTAGCTAAGTTTTAGCAGTATGCATAATGACACGTAGTGGATTCAGTAGTTATGGACTCATAAATTATGATTCTTACAAGTCTAAATCATTACATTGGATGAGGTTAAAATTTATCGGTTCTAACCGACCTTGCTTGAAATGAGAAAAGGCCATTTTTGTTTTATCCTTTAACAATTCTTGAACTTTATATCCCTTGCAGTCCCATTTTGAGCGGATAAAATTTTTTTTTTATAAAAAACCATGACTAGGATCACACCCCACACTGGGGGCAATGAGAGTCTTTTCCTAGAAAAGACGAAGACAATGTTAGAGTCGATGGATAAAAGGAAGGCTTAGAAAAAAAGTACAATAATTGAGAAAGGGCCATACTTTGAGGAAGGATATCTAAAAAAAAATAGAAATAATGGAGAATGCCTATCAATTAAAAAGAGGAGCAAAAGAGGTTTCAATTAAAGAAAGACACAATAAATGCTAAAAGTTAAAACGAAAAAATTGAGCTTTATGCCTTTTGATGTGTTTATGATAAAGCCTCTACGATCTTCAAAAAGATTAGATTGGTTATTCATCAAAAAAAAAAAGTTGGATTTGCGTTATGACTCATGTTAAAAGAATTTTGATCTTTGAGATTAACAAGGTTATATGTCATTGTCTCTACAAAGACAACGAGAGGAAAAGAGATCAATGAGTAATTGATGTTGATCCTAGGTTCTTGAAACCCTCAAACACCTTTTGAGCTTGTGAAATTCATTTCTTTCATAGTCATGAACCATAGCCTACATTACGTGCTTTAAAAAGCCCTTTTTAATCAAGTTAAGCAATCTGAACCGATAAATGACGATCTCAAAACTTGAAGAGTTGCTTTATAAGGGTCGTGACTTCATGAATCAAGCTAATGATTACTATGCATGCTGATAAAATTGGTGCTAAGAAAAAGAAACAATCTTTCTTGGTAAAGCCTCAAGTTTTGACTCGGGTACCTTGTTTTTCTTGAAATTCATAAAAGGTCACCTCATCACAGACAATCATAAGATATACCCAAAATTAGAGTTTAAAATGGATATAAAAAACCATTTTAATCTTACAACAGGTCAATTTTCTATCTCTCAAAATACAAGACAATCAAAGGACTACATTGAATAGCATGTGTTAGATCTTTAACCGACAAAGCTTGATTTCTGAAAATGCTTTCAAAAAGTGACATCTCTCTACTTTCATTTCAACAATTAGACTTGAATAGACATGACATTTGTAATGTGAGATTTGATTCCAAAATAAGAAAGATTTTCAAATAAGAAGAACATCAACCGAGTTTGCAAATTCTTGACAGAAATGACATCAATTCTCCTCGACACTGCTGGGGCAATACAATGGACCTCCGAGAAGGAAAACAAACAATATTTAAATCAGCTGGGGGGTAGAGATGATCAAATGATGAATCAATATGGTTCAAAGAAAGATAATCAGTGAATAGGCACATTCAAATCAATTAAGGGTAATGATGTTCAAGAACAGTTTATGATCCAGTAAACCCCGACAATAATTGAGAGTTAAGATGTACCTGAAGGACATCTTTATATCTTCATCTTGGTTTATCATATCTAATATGGCTATGACTATTGAAAGATGTTATCATATGATTACTTTTGAATGAATGTTGGAAGGATGCACCGCACCCACCTAGACTGATCGTGGGACCATATGATTTGAAGCTCAAATATGCACTGCACCACATGAGTATGGGTGATAAAAGCAACATCATTGATGAGGCTGAGACAATTCTTTTCACAATTTGATTAGATGAGCTGAGAAGAACTTATTGAGAAAGAAACTGAGCATATAATGATAAGCTTTTTACTGCAAAGTATGAGATGCAAATTTGAATGACATGACAGTTCCATGAAGGTGGATGACCGCATATACTTGAATGGTATGTTTTAACTGGAGGTAAGTTCATAACTGATTGACAATGTTGATGGGTGTTGGCACGGTGCGCACAATCAATCAGAGAATAATTCTTGATAGAATTCAGGAGATGAACGATTTGTTAAGTTCTTAATAATGAATCAAGCAACACCACACTTGGGGGCATTGTCAAGCTTGATAAACAGCGAGAGCAGTAATCATTGCGGACAGCCCAAGATGGGCACTGCATTTACAGCTGAGCGAATGGCTAGCACATGAATGAGCCAATGCATCGAAAGAACAAAGAAGGCTTTGGAATGCAAACAAAACCGCCCTATAACGACGAAGCATCAAAGAGAGAGGACCTATATTTCAAAAATAGGTAAGATGCATTTCATATCATCTAACTCCACGAGCATTGCATATTTGTTTTGCAGATATTTCATGAAACAAAATTCCCACTGGATCCAACAAGACTCACATGAATTGAAGTTCTTGTAAATCACATCAAATATGGAAATTCCACAAAAGCAAAATTCATAAATGAAGACAAGAAAGATGGATTTTTATTCATGGAAAAAGGGTTTACAAGTACAAATGTTAAACAGTGTGAGGATGACCAGGGATATTTTCATCCTGATGGTTAATCATGCCTCAAAATTCCTCAAATTGTTTATGCATACGATCCATCTCTTCCTCGATCTCGTGGTGTCGTGTGTTAACATAATCCCTCCAAAAGTCAACACGTGTATTCAGCTCTTGGTTTCTCCTCTCCAAGTTGTTTATGTGATGTCTCTCATCACGGAGTCTATTTCTTAAATACTCAATCTAATGATGGAGATCAAGAACCTGAGTATTCAACTCAAGTCTTCTGGCATGACGATTCTCTGCAATGTTCACCAAAGACGAAGTAGCTCTGATACTGAGAGCAAGTGACTGATTCACTACTTCAATATCGGTCCTGGCTGTCAGCATTATTTCATCTTGAGGAAGGATCATGTCTTTAGCCACGACTATAGCAGTATCTTCATTGTCCATTACAGTATCCTATATTGTAACTGGACGACCATTCACTTCAAAGGTAGTATGCCAAACTGCAGGCTCTACTGTAGGAACAGGGTTTGGGTTAGCATTGAAAGAAAAGGAAGATATGGTTAAAGCTTCAAAAGTTAAGAACTTTGAGAGTATTGAAAATACGAGAAGTTGATGATGTCTTTTGCCAAATATTGTGTGATTTATAAGGAATTTACTCCTAATCATTTTGAATGGCAGCTCAAATCTCAGCCATATATATAAGACTTTCTTGAGAAGCTTTCATCTTCTTTGAGATCGACTTGCAAATCAGATCTCAGCTGTACATATAAGACTTTCTTGAGAAGCTTTCATCATCTTTGAGATCGAATTACAAATCAGATCTCAACCGTACATATAAGACTTTCTTGAGAAGCTTTCATCATCTTTGAGATCGATTTACAAATCAGATCTCAACCATACAGGTATGACTTCTTTTAGAAGTTTTCATCAACCCTGAAGCTCATGTTGAAATCACTTTCATGTATTTCATAGATGGGTCGGTTCACAACACCATTGCCGAAATCACTTTCATGTATTTCACAAAACTAATATTGAAATCACTTTCAAGTATTTCACTATCGGGCAGGTCGTCTGGAACAAGTAGACCACTTGCGAGTTTCCTTGCATTTTCCCCATCGGGCAGCTCGTCTGGAACAAGTAGACCACTTGCGAGTTTCCTCGCATTTTCACCATCGGGTAGGTCACCTGGAACAACTAGACCACTTGTGAATTTCCTCGTATTTTATCATCGGGGGGTCACCTGGAACAATTAGACCACTTGCGAGTTTTCTCGCATTTTCACTATCTGGTAGCTCGCTTGGAACAATTAGACCACTTGCGAGTTTCCTCGCATTTTATCATCGAGCAGGTCGTCTGGAACAATTAGACCACTCACAAAATTCTTTGCTTTTTTCTTCACTATCGGACAGGTTGCATAGAACAATTAGACCACTTGCGAATTTCCTCACATTTTCACTATCGGGCAGGTCGCCTGGAACAATTAGACCACTTGCAAGTTTCCTCGTATTTTATCATCGGGCAGGTCGCCCGGTCGCATTTTATCATCGGATAGGTTGCCTGAAACAATTAGACGACTCGTAAAATTCTTTGCTTTCTTCTTTACTATCGGGCAGGTCGCCTTGAACAATTAGATCACTTGCGAGTTTTCTCACATTTTCACTATCGGGTAGGTCGCCTGGAACAATTAGACCACTTGCGAGTTTCCTCACATTTTATCATCGGGGTGGTCACCTGAAAAATAGGACCAAGGTTGAAATCACTTTCATGTATTTTACACTTCAATCATTTTTCTTTACAAAACTTACTATACAAAATCAAAAGAATATGAATTTTCCAATGCCTTTGCACTGTAAGCATTGTAAAGAGAGGACAACTGTTGTAACCCAATTTTGGATTCACCAAGATTTTCTTGAATGTTATTTTATTTCTATTATTATTTATAAAAATCCAAAAAAATTAAGAAAAAGTTTAAAATTCAAAAAAATATTTTTCTCGAGTCAACCGTATCTTTTCCATAAGAACCGATTCCACTGAGTCAATACAGGTCCAACCATGTCGACCAGGGTAAATAATAAGTTTCAGGTGATTTCGGGTCAAAACTGTCATTTTCGGTTAAAACCGAGTTCACCGAGTCAATACAGGTCAAACCATGTCAACCAGAAAAAAAATGAGTTTCAGGCCGTTTCGAGTCAAAACCATCATTTTTTATAAAAACCGAGTCCACCGGGTTGATACCCATCAAATGTTTTTTTTCCAGTGTTTCAACATAATTTTAGGTCATTAAAATTGATTTTTAGCGGTTGAATTGGGCTTTTTCTCTAATACTGATTTGAGTTTTTAGTTTTACCTATATAAATATTTATTATTATATATAATAAAAGAAAATCAATAATACAAAATTTATCATACTAGGCGGGGCAGTTGAGTCAATAGTAGGCAGAGTAGTTATGGCCAAGAAATTTTTATTTAAAGCAGATTTGCGACGTGTGTTTTTAGATTTTAATGTCCCCTGTCATTGGCTATAAAGAGCAAGTGAAAATTCGCTAGCCAAGAGGAAGGAAAAGGAGAAAAAGGAAAAGAAAAAAAAAAGAACAGAGAGAGTAGAGATTTGGATTACTATTTAAGTTTTTTTAGTTTTTCTTCACGCGAGGAAGATACTGATTTAAAAAAAAAAACAATTTGAAAAAAACTTAAAATATCCTAACCATTAGATCTAATAGTATTTAGTTCTGGACCTTTAATTTAATATGATACAATAGGGCTTACCACGCTAGATTAAAATCCAAATCCATCTCAGCCCTTAAAACAATCTGCCCTTCGATCATGTTATGCCACGTCACCCCGTGTACCAAGCTCTCGGTACACCGCGCAACACTAGATCAAAACTCAGCCTATCCGGACCGACGATTCTCCCTCGTCAGCCATCAAAGGTTGTCGAAACCACTTTCATCAGAATCCTCTCCATCAGATCTACCAGAAGCAAACATTTTGGCCGGAAAATATTGCTGGAAAATTTCACCGCCTCCAACAGTAACCGCTCGTGAGCCACACGCGCCACCATGGGCATTTTGGTAATTTTTCGAGAATTCAAGGGTATTTCAGTCCTTTACCTATACAGTGGCACTCAGGTAATTTTTGGGGGTCCCTAATTGTATTTTTGATATTTTTGTGTATATAAATACTTGTAAATTTTCTTGCATGTGAAAAAAACAAAAAAACCAAAAATAAATATAAAAGGAATAAAGACGCAGGTCCAACACCCATTTTAGACGAGTCTCCTATTTTTTAGGGACTGATGCTAATTTTTTGACGTGTCTCCTATGAATATTGTCTGTCGACACGTCTCTTTTATTTACAGAAAAAGAACCGATGTCAAAAGTTTAAATACCAAATATGGATTATGTCCATTTTTAGGGTTAAAACGTCAATATTTTAGACGAGTCTCCTAGTTTTAGGGACTGATGTCATTTTTAATGTGTCTCCTAATCTTAGGGACCGACGTTAACCATTTAAAAAAAAACAAAATTGCAAATAAGCTCAAAATATAATAGCATTTGAATCAAATAAAAAACACACAAGTAAGGGTAACCTTTCTCTTGAAAGGATGTTTTAAGGGTGGTGTCTACCTTCTCTTAATCATAACTAACCCCGTACTTGTATATCTGGGACCAGTGTCAGATTTGGGATTTTTCGTTCCCTCAAATTACTAGATGGTGACTCCAATAAAATCTTTATTTTCCCCAATTAAGAAAAAACCCTTTTTGTTAAATAAATAAAAAGTGGAGCTGTCGCCCGACGTCGTGTATCGACACATATAATAAAATTAATTCAAAATTCAAATGAAAGAAATAAAATTGATGACAAACCATCAGTAAATCTCAATTATTTATCAAAACCTATCCAAAAAATTTCCATTTAAAACCATGGGCGAAGCTATAATTTTTTTTGAATTCATAGCTAAATTATAATTTTCCAAGAGTATAGACTAAACTATAATTCTACCATCTTCAACCTCAAAACATATTTTGAATTTCAACTTGATTTTTTCTATAAAATTCTTTAATAATTACCTATTTTCTTCCTAATATCAATATCAATATTCACTAAGAAAAATATATATTTTAAATAACCTAGAAAAATAGGATTGATTTTAAATAAATAAAAAAATTGAAAAAAAACTAAGTCGTCCTGGGTTAACTTGACTAACCAACGACCCAGGATAACCCCATAGAAAGGAAAAGCATAAAAAAATCAGAAAGCTCAAGACCTAGTAGCCTAATATCAAAGGATGGAATTGAAAAAAAAAATATAAGTCAACCCGAGTTAACTGCATAAAAAGGAAAGAAAAAAAATAAAAAAGCTCAAGGCCTAATAAACTAATATCAAAAGATGAACTTAATTTTTTTTTTTTTTTATGAAAAGACCGAAGTTAAATCAGGCTAATTTTCAAAACTAGTGACCCGAATCATGAGACTAGGATGATCTAGTAGAAGGCAAAAACAAAAAATCATGAACAAAATTATCAATCATAAAAAATTAAAAAGAAAACAAATAACAATTAAAATACTGAGGATCAAATCTGGTATAAAAAATAATGAGAGACTAAATTGAATAATAATAATAATAAATTAAAAGAATGAGGACAAAAATTGAATAAAAAATAAATGAAATAAAATGTTAAGGGAAAATTAAAAAAAATTAAGAAAAGGATTAAAAAAGAGTAATTAAAAGATTGAGTAACAAAATTGAAAAAAAAAACAAATCAAGAAAATGATAAAAAAAAAACAACAATCAAAAGAATGGGTATTTGATATAAAAATAAAATAAAACCAAATACAAAAGGATGAAATAAAAAAAATAAAAAAAAACCGAAAACAAAAAAAACTAATCAAATGAAGGAGGACCACAATTGAAAGAAAAAAAAAATAAATGAGAGGACAATTAATCTAAATTTGGCTGACCCAACAAGGATTTCAAGGCGAGAAAAGAAAAGAGAGGGAAGAAAAAAGATTCAATCATCAACGAACTTTCATGAATATCACTACATGTGTTGTCTTATCAGCTACATCGCCACTACACACTTTGAACAATATGGTAGTTGAACTTTTTTGGCCATCGTAAGACGCTACACACTCATCGTTTAAAGAGCGCGAACGACGTGCACTCGCCATTGCATACACCAACTTTTTTTATTAATATTTTTATTTTTTAAAATAGTGATTTGCTTCTAATTCAAATAGATTAAAACAAAATAAGCATTATGAAAAAACCAAAATATCCCTTTATTTTTTTAAAATTTTTTTTACTTGAAATGCAATGAAGTAATTTTACTATTTTAAAAAGGGAATGTAAAAAAAAAAAAACTCTTCTTAACCTTTCACTTTGTTTTTAGTTTTAAAGAACATTTATGTTATTTAACTTGGAAAAAAAGGTTGATGGAACATGCATCATAACTCCAATGAATTTTACAATGACAAATAAATTCCCTAGAAAGTATCAATTTACCCCGAAGATAGACTATTTGGATTTTTTCTTGAAAGACAAAGATATCGTTCCAATGTAGCAATTCACATAGCAACGAGTCCAGCCTTACACTAATGGGTTTAGTGTTTTTTTTCAATAAGCGAACATCTTTCCTCTTTTAATAAGAAGAACAAGACTTATCAGATTTTCAAGAATTTCATATTCTATAATAAAAACAATAAAAACGTTCTAGAGATTAAATATTCTTAGATTAGAAGAATGGATTTGAGATGTTCTCAAAATAAAGGCTTCCGAAGAGTTTTTGGATGCGTTGAACATGTTCAATATAGTTTTTGTCAATGAGTCTATAAAAGGATGCGTGCTGCCTATTAAAAAAAGAAGAAGATTCAACAGTGATATTACAAGAAAGTCAT
>Ga0325414_1001731_pt1 | contig 21493 bp, 9 predicted proteins | sample PopdelMetagenome_8_FD_206183 | JGI IMG/M metagenome (GOLD analysis project Ga0325414, IMG submission 206183) | Populus deltoides microbial communities from Bellville, Georgia, United States - Leaf-PdKOR-R3 | ecosystem: Host-associated > Plants > Phyllosphere > Phylloplane/Leaf | place: USA... | reverse complement strand
ACATAAGTTATAATCATGAATGCCTGACAACATTTACAAGTATTAGCATTATTCGAATAAGATAACTAATGTAATCATGTTAACAATTTATAATCTGATTGGAACCTCCTTTGTGTGTGGTTTCCAGTTGAGTAATAAAAAGAGTTTATACTATACTTATTTGAAATACCATTAGTGGATCCTCTAACCTTGACATTTGTTGTTATCATTGTTTAATCCTTACGTTAATCTTCCATCTCAAAGTTCTCATCAACTTCTTCTTTTTCATCTTTATTATTATCATTATTAATAGTATTATTGGTGTTATTATTACTACTACTACTACTACTACTATTACTATTACTATTTTTACTACTACTACTACTACTACTAGTATTATTATTATAGTTATTGTTGTTGTTGTTGTTGTTGTTGTTGTTATTGTTACTATTGTTATTTTATCATTGTTGTTATCTATAATTTATACAATTAACCTCCCTGTGGTTCGACCCCGGTCTTGTCGGGTTATTTATTATTTTGACACTCCTGCACTTGGGAGAAGACATCAATCTTTTGATCGTGTCACAGGGCATTTTCAAACATGCATAGGGAAATAAAGTTACTGAAATATAGAAAGAAAAACAAAATTAGTGTAGTAGATACTTTCTTTCAACAACCAAGTCTTGCAAGCTTGCGTTCTATGCGCTTTTTTTGCATCACACTATCCTAATCCTAACTACAATATGGAACCAATTATATTCACGCTTACAAACTAAACTCGAATATACGAACTTAACAATAGCATGCTAAAAACAAGGTTATATGTTAATTTTATTCATTATCAACTAAAATTCAAATGGCACCTCTACGTAAAATTCATTCACAAAGTTAATAATTATCATCAAATAAACCTATTCAAGATTTCAAATACAAATACATGCTTGAAGAATGTTATTGACATAGAGAGAGACATAGAAAACAAGGAAAAGTTTAGGAAAAAAAAAAAGCATACCAACATAGCAAGTTAAATTTTAGGACCAGTTGTGTCCTCTTTAAGAGCTACAAATACTAAGAAACTTATTAAACCCAAAGTTGATTGGTCCTGCTAGATTAGCCATGATGAGAGTGGTGAGTTTTGAATTGCTTACCGGGTTTGTTGAGATGCGTGATACCTTTAAAAGAAATTAATTGCTTACTGTGTTTATCAAATATAAAACCCATTAGAAATAATCTAAAAGCAGCTTCACACCAATATGTCTAATAGTCAAACAAAAAATAACATTTATCCTCTAAATTATTTTAAACTACTAAACACAAAATCCTCACATAGCCTAGAAAGTCCGAATAGGAAGAAGTGCTCACAGTAACGGGTAGATCCATCAAGTGTTCTAACTTAGGTGTCTCATGGTTGTGTTCCATGAAATGACATGGAAATTTCATTAGAAAGAAACTAATGACTTTTTGATTAGTTTTTCATAGACCGTAACAATGATGAAGTCCCAAAAAATCCCAAGTAGCTTGGGGGCAAGACTTATGTCTTGAATAATCGATTAATCTCTTGGTTTTAGCAATCTGAGCCATTCTTCTTAGCCAAGGTAGCTGGAGACGGGTGTCTAATACTTGTAAAAGGTTCTCTTTGGTGAATTTGAAGACTCTCTAATGATTAAGTCAGTAACGTTTTAAGAGAAAATACAATAATATTACAGAAAGATACTATAAAAATAAATATACAATAGAGAATAAAGATTCTAAATCTTTTTTGGTTAATGGGTTCGTGGTCTATTTCTAGCCCATGAGTCTTTTTATAGAAAGGAGTGGCTACAACGTAATATTTTTCTAATAGTTTTAATGGGGGAAAATATCTCAAACATATGTATTAATATTGATGGAAATATGGTAGGCTCTTAAAAGACTTTTATACAGCTAAGAGTGTAGGGAGAGTATGATCCAAAATGTAGGTGTGCCCATGGAACTAAGTTGTTCTCCTAGGCTAAACCCAAGGGAGGTGGTTTTTCACGTGGGGGGTTGTTTGCCCATTAAATATGAGTTTATCAATATAGTTTCAAGATCTTGCTTTAAAAATGCTAGCTAGTAGGCATCAATTACCTTTCACTCATAAGATTAAAGGAATAATTTCTTAGTTAAGAAACTTTGTTTTAATGAAGTGGGTTAAGAAACTTCAATGGGTAAAGGCCTGGCTATAGGATAATCGTTAGACAATAACAATTTTTTAATGGATAACTCGATTATAACATTTCTTGGAGAAGTTTAATCAATGCATTGAAAATTAAAATATATAGTTGTTTAATCACACTTTTGGTTGAGGTGATCGTCCAAGTCCATCAAGTCTTACTTGAATTCGCAATTTGAATGTGACTTTGAGTTGAATTTCCATCATCTCCCATATGGCAATGATAATAGTAATAAACTCGTAGAATAACTTGAGATGTAGGGGACAAAAGAAATAAGTGTAGCATAAATAACTAGTAAATGAATCTTAGCATCATTTACTCTTGGTGCTTTAAAATCTAGAAGCAAAAGATTAAAATTGCGGCTTTGTTTAACTTTATTTATTTGTAAATACAATATAATCTCGATAAATGAATAACCTTGATTAAATAACATTTTTGTTTGATCTTGATTTTAAATTGAAGTTTAAATAATATCTCGATTAATTAATAAATTCTCATGATCTCATTTATATTAATATATAGAGATTTAATTATACATGATATGCTAGAAAGAAAAGAAAGTATGGAGTTTTTATGAGAAAGAAAACTCTCCATATCAACACATATAAAATAGCTTTCATTAATATTGTTCAATATTAAAGGGTTTTTAAATGGTGAAATTTCATCTTGACTCGAGTAATTAAGATTGTCGTTGTCCATCTAAAATTTTTGTTTTGTTTTTCAAAATTAGCTGGTTTAAAATAGAAGAGATTAAAAAAAAATAGTAAATGCAATACTGGATTAGACTTCACACAAAAATAAGTTACTTTTAAATTGAATTTAAACATATCATTTAGATCTGAATTAACATTCACAACAATCAAAAAAAAAATATATATATATATATATATATATATATATATATATATTTGGAGGCAATGCTAAATGACATCATTGTTATTGGGTGCACATGTGAGTGACAAGTATTTCATATTAAAAAATTTAAAAAAAAAGGTGCTTCTATATAAGATAAACACATAATTCATTAGTCTAGGTTTTTTGTATCGGAGGTGGTGTCCATTATTATATATAAGTTCCTATACATGTAGGCTAATATGAACGCAGAAACACATGTATCTCCATAAAACAAATAAAACTCCTTAACAAATGATATTGAAATTAATGGTTTGGTTCGGGAATAGTGGAAATCATGGTTGGGCTCCTATTATCTTGTTTGCTTCCCTATAGTTGAGCAAAAAAACTAAACTCCAAACTTTACATATCAAAATCGAATTGTTAAATACTTCTGTTGAAAGAGGACTTGAGAATTGTGTTTCAATGGGTCAAACTTGTAAGTGAGAAGAAATTTGTAAGGTGTACATTTGAGTGGTAGATATCCTATATTGAAAATGAATAGAAAAAATTAAAGTGCTTATATATAAGATAAAGTTAAGATATATTATTCAAGCTTTGAAATTGAAGGTGATATTCATCATTATATGTGAATCCTTGTACACATGTGCCCAATTTGATCATAGAGGCTCATACAAACTTAAGAAGCTCCTTGACAATTATTTTGATGGTTGGCAGTTCATTTTATTTCTCTTTTCTTTTTAGGTTATTTTTGTTAGGTTTTTCAAAAGATATATGTACAGCAGAAATAATAAATTTAAATTTTTTTAGGAGTCCTGAGAATCCTGTTAGATAGATTTAGAGTTGTTTAGATTTCATATGAATATTTCCTAAAGATCAGATTTTTTTGGCTTTGAATAATTGCTTCAAAGTTGAGTTGTCGGAAATCACAAACCATCTAAGTGTCAGGCCTCTAATGATAATTCACATGAATCAACAATGAAAAATTTCCTAAATCTTTTTGGAAGAGAAGATTATTATACGTTTGAGTACTAACTCTTTTTTTTTTGTTATGTCTCAAGAGTTTTTGTAACTAACATAGTTTTTCTTAGTTGTGAAAATAAGAGGTATAGCATTCTATTTATAAGAAAACCCCTATAATCTGAAAACCCTATAAATGATAAGATATTAATTTGCCTCTTAAAACTTGATTTTTTTTCTAAGTCTTAGAATTATATTAATTACATTCTAGTTCTCAATTTCTAAAACTTATTTACAATCAAGTCATATTTGATTAATTATTCAATTTTAATTTGTAACCAATGGTTATATGTGTGACTCATTAAATTTTCTAATAATATTGCTCAAACATAAATCATAATCTTAAATAAAATAGGATTAAATAAATTAAATAATCTAATTTATTATTAATTCAACAATTAATTAATTTATATTTAAAAATCAAGTACGGTGTCTGGTAACCTATCATGATCCCCTAAATATTAGAAAAGTCATAAGTGGTTTGACTTAACCTCTCAATGTAGTTATTATCCATTCATCAAGAATATTTCTATTTAGACATTACAACATGTAGTATGTCTATTTTATTAAATCATTGACCAATTACATTTAAGAACAATGTTTTGATGCAACATGAATTTTAGATTTATAAAAACTTTATAATTTCATTTACAAAACATCTTTATCTCATGAATTTTATATTTATTCTAGATTTATTAATCAAATATAAATGAGTATTAAAAATAAAAAAACCTTTATTAATAATAAATATATTTTATACGAATAAAATCAGTGTTAAGTATAACCAGCAAATTAACCACATAAAATATTAACTAAAAATTTTCTTAGCAATAATTATATTCTCACCACACAACAACAACAATAATGATAATAACGATAATGATATCGACGTCGACGAACACCATGGAGCTATACAATAAAGTTGATGAAGAGATCTAGAAAGGGTCATTTCATTTGGGTGCCCACATGGATATCATGTAGAATTTTGTAGCCAATTCAACCTTTATGAAAAAGCACTTTAGGAAGGAATGTTGCTTGGAAACACTCTCGAAACATCCCTACCTTGCACCTTCTGCCAAGTTTCTCTCGCCGATGAAGAGTAGTTTTCTTGGTAGTGGGTTTCTATCTATCTTTTATCTTCTAACACTATGCAGGAACTTTCAAACAGATTAAGGACAAATTAGTAGCATAAGCGAGCAGCCTATGGCATCATCTCAGACTTTGACCTCCAAGAAAGTAAAGGCCGCCTCTCGTTTTATAACTTTCCTAGCTATTGCTTCTTCTTCAATATCATCCATTTAGTAGAACTATTGTTTTGTTCTAACTTAATGTTCAGAGATTCCCACTTGATGAGTTTTCCTGGTTTCTTCTGAATGGAAAAAAAAATAATAAAAAAATTATGCATCGAAAATAGCCTGGCGTGCAAACAAGAAATGCTAAACTGATTGAATGTTGAATTACTTGCCATGATAGTTGAATATTAAGAGTAGCAAAAATAAAGCAATTACCTATATATTTTACTTGATTAATCTATTAAGTTCCTTTATTTCTGTGTTATGGTATTTTTTTAATTATAAATTTAAAAATATTTATTAAATTATCATACATCATAATTTTACATGAATTTTTTTTTAAATGCCGAAGAAAAAGCTATAATTTATATTTTTTTATATTTTCTTTTTCAAACTATAATAATAAAAATTACCGCAAAACTAAACACATTTCAATATATTACCTTTTCTCTTGCTTTTTGATGTGAGATGTTATAATATATAAGGGATAAAATGAAAAACAATTGTGCTTTTTCATGTGTTAAATTTGATTTTTTAAAAAAATATTATAGACTAAAGTTTTACTTTGCATCATCAACTTTTAATTTAATACTGAAATTTTCTTTGACACTTTATATATATATATATATATATATATATATATATATGAAAACATGGAAAGTGAAAAAAGAAAATTCAACACGTAAAATCAAGATAATATAAAACCTGTGAGAGTGAAATTGTAAAAATATAAAGACAAGCACAGGGAAAGTAATTAATAACGTGCAAACTAATCATCCAACTCATCTAAAAAATAATGTCAGGATAGTTAATTAACGGTAAAAGCCATATACTTAAGATCCAAACAAACAACGAAATCTTTAGCCAATCAATGCTAACTTCAACTTGCCAAATTTACAACTCCATCACTCTTTACAATATCCTTACAATCACAGTGACTTCTGTCCTAAAGGTGAAATATATCAAGAAAGCCTTGCTCAATTGGAAGTTTTTACTGGTTAGTTCTTTTTTTTTTTTTCTCACTCAGTTATTGGATTCAAGAAAGAGAGGTGCAATGATAGGGATATGTTTTATTTCTTACATTTTATAAATCTAAATTTTAGAATCAGTACTGAAATAATCTGTTTTCTTTAGTTAAAAAATCATAATATATATTTTTTCTTAAACTTGTTTTTTTAAACGATAACCTAAAAAAATTATCATAATATCAATCATACAGGAGTTAAATTTAATTTTGGGGTGGTAATGGCAATGGCAATGGCAATGTACAGGGGGGTGATTATTTAATTTAATTATCCTTGTTCAAATAGATTACCTCAATTATCCAAAACACTCATCTGGGATTGATTAAAAAAAAGGAAAAACATGTAACTTTGTTTTTATCGCTTTACTGTCTGTATAGAGTTGTTTGTTTTCTTGGAAGATGGACTTTTGTCTGAGCACAAAAAGAAAACCCATCCATGCACACAACCTCTCTCTCGTTTGCGTCATCATCGACGCTTCATTGTCCTCTTCCTGCTCTTTCTCATGTTTTTATCTTTAATTTTCCTGTGTCTTCAACAAAAGTACTAGCACGCTTGCTTGCTTTGGTTCTTTCATCTTCTTGAGCAGCGATCTTGTGCGCCCCTAAACAGCTGCATTCTTTTGGAAACCATCAACCGTCGTCGTGTGATCATTGATAGACTGAAAAAAGTTTTCAACTTTTGCTTCTGCTTAGGGTCTCCCCTAGCATTTCTTTTGCTTCTTCTTTCAACTGATAAGTCCTTCCTTGGAGGTTTATTCTAATTCTCTTGTAAAACGTTTTCTTGGGTATAACCCAGATTCAAATCTTTCATCGTCATTTTGAGAATATAATTTCCTCTTTAAACACCGAGAGGTTTTTGGAGACATTTTCTTAGCTTTTGCCTTTTAGGGTTTGTTTCTCAATTTCCTTTGTCAAGAACATGTCTTTCCCTCAAAATCACTCGTTACAGTGCTTCGTTGTCGAATTTATAAGATCCCCATTTCGCTATTTCCACCAGAAATTGCATCCCTACAATTTGTAGGCCCCCTTTTTTTCTTCTTCTTCGGATTTTTTTTGCAAACACTAAGCGTGCGGTTCAAAATTTGTTCTTTTTAGCTATTTGGTTACACGTTTGTAATATGGGTTGTGTTCAAGGCAAGTATTGTAGCAGGTACCCATCGTCAACAGAGAGTAATTCAGGGGACTACGGTGAAATGGGTTCATATATGAATGCCACCAGCAAGCATATACTTACACAAAGATCACTAGAGATTGTTCCTGTCCCTTCACGTAACTATGAATTGCAGTACTCTGTCTTAACACAGAGAGGTTACTATCCTGACTCGCCAGATAAGGAAAACCAGGATAGTTTCTGCATTAGAAAACAAGTTCAAGGTAACCCAAATGTACATTTCTTTGGTGTGTTTGATGGCCATGGTCATTATGGTACTGAATGTTCCAAGTTTGTTAAGGATAGGTTAGTTCAAATATTAGCATATGATCCCACGTTGTTGGACGACCCTGTTAAAGCTTATAATTCAGCATTCTCAACGGCAAACAATGAGTTACGTAGTAGTGAGATTGATGATTCAATGAGTGGTACAACAGCGATAACAGTTCTTGTGATTGGAGATACAATTTATGTTGCTAATGTGGGCGATTCGAGAGCAGTTATTGCTGTTAAAAATGGGAATAGGATTGTAGCAGAGGATTTGTCTAGTGATCAAACACCGTTTAGGAAAGATGAGTATGAGAGAGTTAAGCTTTCTGGGGCTAGGGTTCTGACTGTTGATCAAGTCGAAGGGCTTGAGGATCCTGATATACAGGTGTGGGGTAATGAGGAAAGTCACGGGGGTGATCCTCCAAGATTGTGGGTGCAAAACGGGATGTATCCAGGAACAGCATTTTCGAGGAGTGTAGGGGATAGTACAGCTGAGAAAATCGGTGTCATTTCTGTTCCAGAGGTGTCTATGGTTCGCCTTACTCCTAATCATTTGTTCTTTGTTGTTGCAAGTGATGGAGTTTTTGAGTTCCTCTCAAGCCAGACTGTTGTGGATATGGTATGGCATTATGACCCTTCTGTATTTTTCTTTTCTATGCGTTGCATTTATGATTTAGTGGTTGCCTTTCGACTGCCTTCATATAGTTAGGCCTCTGATTGCTTGCTGCTTTTTGTTGTCCAGTAGTAATTGATAGTTTTTTTTTTCCGTTTCATTAAAGTTTATAATTTCATGGAAATGAAGAGGTGGAATTTACACGGAGTTGTACAGATATTTAAGTCAGTATCAACTATTGACTCTGATCTGCATCCAGACTTTCTCATTTGAATGAAGAAAGAGTGTCTGCTTATCATAGAAACCGATCAAAATAGACTAAAGGAAATAACCTTCTTTCTTGATTGGCATCAAATTTTGTTGAATACATAATTATGAAAATAGTTTTTCTTCATAATTTTTTTCTCTGTACTGTCGTTAGACGTGTTTGGTGTTGCCTCTGCACTGCAGTGCTAAATAGGGGTTCATTGGCCTAGTTCATCGAACTATACCATCAAGTGCTGCAATAGAAGAATTACCAGTAACATTTCTGAGCTGCTCACTGGCGAATTTAGTGTACTAAAATTTGCTTTTCCTCTAGAAACCGTAAAACAATTATATTGAGCCATAGTCAGACATTTGATCAGATTTAACAATTACTGTATTTATTTAATAACTTCTTGAAATGAAAAAGGTGCATGTGTATGTTAGGTGCATGTTCTAATAAAATTTTCAATCTTCTTAAAATGCTGTTTTTTTTTTTTTAATTAAATTCAGCATAGTAGAAATGATATCTTGTTAAGGTAAAACACGGCTATTGCTATGCTTTTGAATTTTTAAAACAAGCAACCAAAATTTAATTAATTGCCATTTAAAATTCTGTTGCATGGAACATAACTGGGGGTAATACATGTCCACTGAAATCATGTAAAAAATGATTCTTGCCAAGGAAAAAACAGAGGGAAAACAAATATGGATTCCATTGGAATTTTGAATTGATTATCACTTTCTTCCGTGATGAAATTCTAGTCAAGTTGGTTGTAGACTTTTTATCTCTGTTTTTTTACTCTCATTCCTGCTATTTCTGTCCTTGATATTTTACTCTCTTTCTATTGATAGGTGGCAAGATGCACAGACCCCCGAGATGCTTGTGCTGCCATTGCTGGGGAGTCATACAAAATATGGTTGGAACATGAAAGCAGGACAGATGATATTACAATCATTATTGTTCACATTAAGGGCTTGTCTAATGTAAGTTTGAGTAGGAAAAAAAAATCCTCTGGCTTGCAGTTTACTAATTATATATCTTTTTCCAATGCTCTAGGTTGAATCTCATGTTTTCATTTTAAACTAATGTCTATCAGTAGAGTTATTGTTAGAATGTCGTACTCGAGAGAGGCTTGTCTTTTTTTTCCGCAACATTCAGTTTTTGAAGAATAAGCTTTGCACCACCTGAAGAATGCAACTGCTTGTGTTTGGGGTGTGCTGTTGATGTGTTTGGGTTAAGATTATTAAGTGGTGCTTGTCTTTTGGAAGCTCAGTAAGGTTAAGCTGGGCATCCTATTCATAGAATCTCAAAGTACTAGTGGAATTATTTTTCTGAGGTACCTGTCACTGGCTGATGATTTCCTGATCTTGATGTCTTTTCTTATTAATACAGACAGGTGCTGGAGATACAGATGGAACCACTGGGGCAAATGGGAACCCTGCAAGTTCAAGGGCAGGAAGAGGATCTTCTGACGGCTTCACCACCTCCGGATCAGAAATTTACCGCGCAATAAGAAGCGAATTCACAGATCTGCAACTTTCCATGAGTCGAAGCCCAGCTATTGTTGTTCCATCTCCATCTCACCAGAAGCCCTTGGAGCTGGTGGGTCTATATACTGTCTTGTGCAATTGAGCTACAACTATATTATTGATTGGGTGATGTTCCCTTGTTGTTTACTATAGTAACCCATCAAATAACCTCTAGAAAGCTGCTTCACATTCATTTTATTTCCATGTAGTTTCACTTGTTTAATACATTTGATGCTGCCTGTTCTTCATTTGCCTCAAATTTGGTTCTGAGGAATCTATTCCTCGAAGTCTCAATGATCTTTGTTTTGGCTTGTATCAGGATGGGGGTTAGTGGCACCCCTTTTGCCAATATGGAAGGCAATTTGGTCTGCATGCTCAAGGATCTCCAGGCTGCAAGCTCTTTACCAATTTGTCTACTAAAACATGGTTACTAACTACACGTGACTTAGTGAGAAAAATGCTCCCCTTTTTGCTGTAACTTTTCCCCTTCTAATCAAAACTTAAGGGGAGTTGGAAATCAAACTTTGGAGAGATTCCGGGATGTTCAGGCTGATAATCATGAATTCCATGAAGATTCCTTTTTCTTTATGCTGTAACAAGAAAGAAAAATTTTCATTAGGTTTCTGCTTGGAAGCTCAACGACTCAGTTGTAATCCTAGATCTTCCTGATATCTCTGTGAAGAGGAGGCATGTAAAGATATAAAGTAAATGTATAAGTAATGCATATCCTACATGATATTTAATATTGTTATTGCAGCTACCATGCTTGGTATCCGCTGACAAACAATAAACAGATCCAGTGAAATCTATAGACTATGTTCAATCACTTAAAAGATTTGATGTTGTCTCTGGACGTCGAAGTTCCTGCAATGATATTGGGTTAGCTGTCTGATCCAATTAATGCCCGAGACATGGGGTTGTTTTCCACAGCATGTGACTTTCTCGTGCTTCTGTTCTTGTTTCTTCAGCAAGTGACAAAGGTTTGAAGTCACAAGCCCCCACCTCTTGGAGAAAGATTGGATCGATGTCGGCAATTCATTTCAATGGAGTTAGTGAGCGGCAACCCATTACTTGGTGACAGGTTCACCACAGAGCTCACGAATCACAGTACAGTAGGGGAAGAAAAAGAAAAAGAAAAAATCTTTGCCATTTGATGGTCCCAGGCAATCCAGGAACAATATTGTCATTTTCGATGAAGGAAAATGAAAGGAAGTTGAAAAATTGTCAAGCCTCGGGTCTGTAAAGAACAAGCTCAAATTATATATTATAAATAACACTAAACCATGGGGTGAAAACACTTTATACATGTGTTTTGTTGACTTTCTTATAAATTACTATGCACTGGAGAGTGATGTTTTTCTATTTTTTTTCATTTTGATTCTCAAAGGTTTTTTCTCCCCGACTCAGTTCTTCAACTGAAAAACTGAAGGACAATCGCTTTTTATTTTCCAACCAAGGGCAAAATGAAAAGATAGAGGACCAAGATGAAAAAAAATGTTGAAAATAGGTGGTGGTTTAAAATTATCATGAAAAGTTCAATTTAGTCCTTTAATTTTTTTAAATTATACCTTTTCAATCTCTTAAGTTCTTTGAAATTAAATTTTGGTACAAAACTTCTTTTTTTTTTTCAATTCTTTGTTTGTGAGAGGAGAGAGAGTTTAGTCGGATTTCGACGTATAGAGAAAAAGTCGTTGTTAACACTGATTTCGACGTATAGAGAGAAAGTCGAGTTAATCTAGGTGTCCACAAATTCTATTTGATGAGAAGAATTTGATGATGGTTATTTAGAATCTCAATATTACCTAAAAAACAAATCATAGTTAAGGAAACAAAATTTTACCTAGTTTGATTTTGTGTTTTTGGATCCTTTTTTAGATTTTTTTAGGTTGATAAATTAGTTTCTAGATGTTCTAAATGTGTTTATAAAATATTTTTAGGATAAAATGGGGTTTTATGATAAAAAAATATTTTGTCCTGATTTTCTAGTCAGCATAGTGATAGCTAAAATTTAGACAGACAAATGACATATTGTTTACCTCAAGCAGACAACATATTGTCTAATTATTAGTTTATATATATATATATATATATATATATATATAAACAAAGGTTGTTTGCCCCTTAAAAAGATAGAAATAAAGATATTTTAAGCGTGTGTGCCTAAGCAATTTCTTTTGTCTTTTTTTTAATTTTATATTTAAGTAAAAAATAAATTTAAGAAAAAAAACAAATGTATTAAACCTAGTTGAGTCCATGACCCTAATCACAGGTTTAACGGGTTAAACCATAATGTCGGAGCTGTTATTTTTTTTTTTTTTGTTTAATGTATTTTTAGTCCCTCAATTTATAAAAAAAAAAAATTTCACATTTTTTTTTAATCAATGATTTAACTTTTTTTTTTGAAAAAAATACAATTTTAGTATTTGTTATCAATAATCTATTTTTTTACTTAAAATAAAAGGGATCTCTTTTTGTTATTTAGCATAAAAAATTAGGCTTATTTTTGCTATCTTAGACCCGCGCACTTGTTTTAATTATTTTTTTTAAAATATTTCATAAAAAAAATTAGCATACACTTTGTTACCATACAATTAAATGAAAAATAATCTTTGAGATAAAAAAAAATTATTAAATTCAATAACGTTCATGACTTAGGTTGTGAGTTTGGATTGTTAACTTGAGTTTACTTATTTTTTTTTATTAATTTCACTTTTTAATATTGAATTAATTGAAAATTAAGCTTTTTAATTTATTTATTTTTGCAAGTTTATTCATATGAGTTTTGTAAGTCAACATGAATGTTGTTGTCTTAATATTAACTAAAAATATCATTTAGTGTGTTACCGTCTTGATATTTTAAAAAATATTATTAAATATAAAACAAATTTTAAATTCATAGTTTAAATCTTTTGTTTTTTTTTAATATATTAGCAGTACCTAAACTTTTTTTTTTTCAGTGTTAAAAAAAAAATACTTCACTTGTGACGCAGTGCCGGGCCAATGCTGTAGTATTTCTTGTCACACATGCTATTGGGCAATTAAACAGGAAACTCTTTGCTAAATATTCTTTACCTTTCACAGATGAATCGCAGCTATAGGACAGAACTAGAGATTCAAGACCGACCCTCCCTTTAACATCAAGGTTATGAACAGAGATCAAAAAAAAAAAAAAGAAGAAATTGTCAGCTTCTTTGGTCACTTTGCCAGCAAACACAATCTCTGTGGTTACCCACCAAGGCAATCGTGTTAGTGTAGTTAAGAACATCACCCCATTTGGTAGAGGCTGAAAAGCTTCGACATAAAAATGTTGAGGCTAAAAGTGTAGTGAAGAACAATCTCTATGTTACACTGGATAAACTTGTTGATCAGAGTTAAAAATATTGGGAGTGAAATTGAAAAATAAACATAAAACAAAAATTCAAAACAAAAGAAATAGTAATTAAAAGAATGGAAACTAATAATTTGAAATTAAAAGTTGAAGCTTAAAATTTAAAAAGAAATTTAATTATGAAAAGGAAAAAAAACAAATAACAATAAAAAAAAATGATGATCAAATTTGATATAAAGATTAAATGAAATTAAATAATGAGGGGCAGAATTGAAAAAAATAAATCAATCAAAAGAATAAGAACCTAATTGAATACAAAACACAAATGAAAGATACCTTTTATATTTTGGCAAGGAGAAGAGAAAGAAAAGAGAGAGTAAAAGAAATTCATTAAAACCTAACTACTATTTCTCTGCGTATACATGTGGCACCAACAAAACAAATCACGGTGAGACACTTCTCATGTCACCCTAGAAGGCAGCTTTTGGGTGTGGGATGACGCCACACATGCCAATAGTTTTTTAAAATAATATTCATGATTGTTAAGAGATCAAATTGCCCTCATATCCACTTGTTAATCACTAAAAAACCAATTTAAAAATACAAAAAGCCACTAGATGCAAGCTTTATAAATTTTGTTTTTAAAGATAATATAGTCATTACACTATACTTCTAAAAGGATAGTAGCACCCTATCAACCTTTTAATAGTTTTGCTTGTAAAGGTAATATAGTCTTTACATTATGCATATAAAAGAGTAAAAATACCTAATTACCCTGATTAATCTTTTAAAATATCTTGCTTTTAGGGATAATATAGTTTTTATACTATACATTTAAAAAATAAAACAATCCAATTATCCTCTAAATCCTATAATGACTAATGACTCTAATGAAAAAAAAACAAAATACTAAGCTTATTGTTCTTTTGTTGGAAGAGCAAAATGATAATTACATTATTCTTATTCATGGTGTATAGTGAATTCATTACTCAATTAGTTCTTTTAATAACCTGAATCTCACATAATTTATACATATTAATAACTTTTTATTTGGCCAATGCAAAAAGTAACCAAGAGTGAGAATTCAAAGAATCAAGAAGCCTTCAAGCTAGCTTTTAATAAGAGACAATTCTAAATGTTGAACATATAATGGGTATAATGTAGTAAACTTGAGCAAAGCATGATGACAATCAATACCAGTTGTAGGAATAACTACAATGGAAAATTATTTGGTCCAAATTCCATGACTTAAAAGTAGTAATCTCAATAAATAATTATTTCTTTTTTTTAATAGAATGCTTATATATATATATAAAAAATTGAATGGAATTTATGGAAAGATCTTTATTTATAGAATGTTAATGAGGTGATGAAGGCCTTTTTAGGTAATGAGATGAAGCAGTTAAACTAGTTCTAGAAGCAACAACAAATGATATGAGTTACAGAAGAAGTCATTGAATCATCATTAATGTTAGATTTCCCGAAAGACATATACACAGCGGAAACAGTAAATTTAAAATTTTTAAAAAAATCTCAAGAATCATGTTAGACAAATCTAAAGTCATTTAGGGTTTAAACAAAGATTACTTAAAGATTACATATTCTTTTTACATTTGAATAATTATTTCAAGATTGGGTTATTACAAATCACAAATTTTTGAAGTGCCTGGCCTCTAATGGTAATCCACACAAACCACCAATAAGAAATATCTTAAATCCTTTTAGGAGAGGGGGGGTTGCTATCCCCTTGAGTGCTAACTTTTTTTGTGTTGTAGGTGTTTTTGTAACTAAAATAGTTTTTTCTGTATATGAAATAAGAGACATAACATTTTATTTATAGAAAAACTTGAAAACCTTATAAATGATTAAAAAAATCATTTTCCTCTTAAATAATATGACATATACTATTTCATGATAATTTTATAAATTTATCAATCAAGTCCTTACTTAATTTTTTTAAGTCTAGAATTGTAATTTCATGTACAAATTACATTATAATCTTCAATTTCTAAAACTTATTTACAATTAAGTCACACTTGATTAATCATCCTATTTTAATTTTCTGACTAATGGTTCTTATGTGTGTGGCCCATTAGGTTCCCTAATAAATTCATTCAAATACAAATCACAATCCTAAATAAAATATGATTAAATAAATTAATTTATTATCAATTTAATAATTGATTAATTTATATTTGAAGATCAAATACAATATCTAGCAACCTGTAATGATCCTCTAACTATTAAAAAAGTCATAAATGGTTTGATTTAACATTTCAGTGACTAGTTTCTTGGTGTAATTATTATCCATTTATCAAGAATGTTTCTAGTTAGACATTATAGCATAGAGTATGTGTTCTTTGTTAAATCATTTTTGTTCTCAACATCATAGTCATTGATTATTTAAATAAGATTTGAAATTCTTTTCAAATCTTATTTCACTTTTATCAAGGATTTCACAATTAATACTATTTGACAACATATAGAATATTTTTCCTAATTCACCAAGGTGATGAGTCCTCTATTGATAACTCAAATACCTTTATTGATCATAACTTATTATGATCCTCTAAATTTTCAGTGACTAGTTTCTTAGTGTAATTACTATTTCTTCATTAAGAATGTACTGATTTAGACGTTAAAGCATAAAATATATTTTCTTTGTTAAATCATTTTTCTTCTCAATACTATACTCATTGATTATTTAAATAATATTTGAAACTCTTTTCAAATATCATTCCATCTTATTCAAGGATTTCACAATCAATACTATTTTGGGAACGTATGAAATATTTTTTCTAATTCACTAGGGTGATAAATTCTCTATTGATTACTCAAATACCTTAATATAGTTTATATTATACTCAATATCTATTTATTTATTACTTTTGATTAGGACAACATGAAGTCGGGATCAAAGCATAATACTCTTTATATAAGATAACTTAGTAAACTTAAGTCTAAAGATCATTTACATAATTATCATATAAGGCTTTCCATAAATAGAAGTGATATCTTCATACGAAATTCTCATATGAGTCAATTTAGTGTACATGTAATCTAACAAATACTTGCATATTAGTTTCAGGTATCTCTCATACCTCAGCTTATGAGAGCAATTGCTTCCTTTCATAAAAGAAAAAAATATAATATATATCTGTTTTAACAACTTTAATTAATATCCAGTTTTAATAAAATATTGACTATGAATATTTAAAAACAATACTTTGATATAATATGAATCTTATACTTTTAACAACTTCATAATTTTCTTTGCAAAATATTTTTGTCTCATAAACTCTATTGTTACTTTAGATTCATTAATCAAATATTAGATTTATTAATCAAATATAAATAAATATTAAAAATAAAAAAACTTTATTAATAATAAATATATTTTACATAAATAAAATTAGTATTACGTGTAACTAACTGATTGGTTACAAGACATATTCACTAACAATCTTCCACCTATACTAAAGTCAATCGCTCATGTATTTAATATCATATCTCTCCATATGACGATCATGCTTCTGGTTGGACAGTGCCTTAGTGAGAGGATTTGCATGATTCTCTTCAGTATGTGCTCATTTTATCTTTACATATTTTATTTATATGATTTATCTAATCAAATGGAATCGTCTAAATACATGTTTGAATCTTTGATGAGACCTTGATTTCTTTGCTTATGTAATGGCTTTATTGTTCTCACAGTATAGGGCTACTAGATCAACAATGTTAGGAATCATACCTAGTTCAGTTATGAGCATTTTGATCCAACAACTTTTTTTGTTGCCTTAAACACATAGATATATGTAGATTCAGTTATAAAATCTGTTATGATCTCTTCTTTGAAACTCTTCAAACTCACATCATCACCATTTAGAGTAAAAATATATATTGACTAAGATTTTCTATTATTAATAACTAATTGAAAACTAGCATATAGTTCATGTCCTTCATATATCAGAAAGATATTATTATTTATTCTTAAGTACTTCAGAATATTTTTAACTATCTTTAGTAACTCTCACCTGGATTAGATTGGTATCTACTCATTATACTCAGAGTATAAGATATATGGTCTTGTATATAATATCATATGCATAATGGATCCTATAACCAAAACATAGGGAATCATTTCCATCTTCTCTCTCTCTCTCCCTTTCTATTTGTGTCTTAGAACACATATCTTTAAAGAGACGTATACCTTATGGAATAGGTAAGTATCCTCTTTTGAATTCTTTCATGATAAATTGTTTTAGCATCTTGTCTATGTACATGGATTGAGACAATCTAAGTAACCTTCTAGATATATCTTTATAGATTTCTATTCTTAATATATAAGTTGTTTTTCCATATTCTTCATGGATAAATTATTGGACAACCAGATCCTTACTGACTATAGTAAATGAATGTTATTTCCTATCAATACTATCTCATCTACATATATATTAAGAAAAACTACTCTCATTAACTCTTTTTTTTATATTTATAAACATAAGGTTTTTCTATTTTTTATAAAATCAAATTATTTGATTATCTCATTAAAATAGATATTCCAACTCCTTGAAGCTTGTTTAAGCCTATAAATGGATTTTTATAGCTTGCATACTTTATTGGTAAATTTTTTAGATTCAAAATCTTCAATTTATGTCATATACACATCTTTGTGAAAACTTTCATCTAGGAATGTCGTTTTGATATTCATTTGTCAAATCTTATAATCATGGTATGTAACTATAGCAATCAAAATCCTTACGGATTTTAACATGGCTACCAATGAAAAAGTTTCAACCTTTTGTTTTTGTTTGTAAACTTTGACAACTAGTCTAGCTTTATATATTTGTACATTGTCTTTCATGTTAGTATTTCTTTTAAAGACCTATTTACATCCAATGAGATTTATCATTTCAGGTAGATCAACCAAAGTCCATATCTAATTGGTATACATGGAATTCATTTCAAATTTATTGGCCCCAAACCATTTCTTATAATCAATATTAGATATTGCTTCAATATAGTTGGTAGGCTTATCAAATATGAGCAATTTGTCATCATCAATTTCCATGAGAAGTTGATGTCTCATTGGTGTATAACATGTCCAACCAAATTTATGGAGTTATTGTATTTTTTGAGTCTTAAAATAAACATTCAATGTTATGGTCTCGATTTATGGTTCTATTTGAATATCAACTTATAGTTCTTGAACTTTTTTAAGTTTTATTTTCCTCTCATTGGTTATTTCAAGAACAAATTCTTTCTTCAAAAAGGTAATATATTTTAAGACAAATATCTTTTGCTCAACGGGATAGTAGAAATAATATCCAATTTATTTTTTTAGATATCTCATAAACTTACATTTATTTGACTTAGCTCTTAACTTTTTAGATACAATACACTTTACATAAGTATCACATCCTCAAATCTTTAAGTATGATAGGTTTGGTCTCTTATCATTTCATATTTCATATATAGTTTTATTAACAAATTTTAATGGAACCTATTTAAAAGGCAAGCAACAATTTGTAAAGCATAGCCTTAGAAAAAAGGTGAAAAGTTTGCATAGCTTATCATTGAGCGTACCATATACAATAGGGTATGATTTCTCATTTCAGAAACTCCATTAAGTTGTGGTGTTACAGAAGGTATTCATTGTGAGAAAATCTCACTATCTTTTAGATAGTCTTAAAATAGTACACTCAAGTATTCACAACCTCGATTTGATCAAAGTATTTTGATACTCTTTTCAGTTTGTTTTCAACTTTATTTCTAAAGTCTTTAAATCTTTTAAATGATTTAAACTTGTATTTCATTAATTACACATAACTATATATAGAATGATCATCAATAAATATGATGAAATAAGTACATACACTTATGGTATAAATTGTCATTAAACCACATACATTTGTCTGTATTAAATATATTTATTTATATTTTGTGTCTTTAATACTTGGAGATATATTTTATAGTGTAATTTTATAACTCTAAATATTAAAGTCTACGTTAGGTCCTAACATTTTATTTTTATCAATTCATTTAATTTAATACCTAGAATATGCATCACATTGTAAAATTCATACCCTAAATATTAATTAAACAAATTAGTTTTGTGGTGTTTTTGAAATTTTAGTCAAATCTTAATGAATAATCACAAGCGTGTTATGATACTTATTAATTAATTTTTGTATTTTTCAAAGTATGATAAAAATATAATTTATTTTATTTAGAAAAAAGTACAAAAACTTTTAGAATTTGATGGTATGCAAAAAAAAAAAAACATATTTTTGTATTTTTTGAATAAGGATTCTTTCTATATTTTTCTAAAATTTTGAATAAAAACAGGTATATTTAACACTGGGTCGATATCTTACATTGTAAGTTCACAACCCAAATATTAAATGAAATGGTTGGAAAACATGCAAGGGACCCACAAGTTATTTTAAAATGATCTTTGAATTTTTTTCAGAATATTTTGAAAATCATTTAGGGTTTGTTAAGCAAAACAAGAGAAAGATTCAACAAAGAAAACTGTAGGGTATATTTTCCAAACATGCTCTTATTAAAATATTAGAGGAAAAAAAATATCTTAAAGTCGTGTTTGGCAAACACGCCTTAAGAACAAAAAAACATTTTTTTTTCTTTGGTAAAATTTTAACAAACCAAACATGGCCTTAATCTAATGGATCCAACCCAACCACGTGGTCAAGGCTTCCTAACCCAAAGCCCAAGCCTAAAAACACGATCCAAAATCAAAAAAGAAAGAACAAAGATCAAAAGAGGAGAAACATTTGAATCTCGCTGAAGAACACGAAGAACAAACGATGAACCCAGAAACCGAAATGCTAATCCAGATCAGATTACGTTAAACAAAAGACATAGAGAGATGCAACATAAAAACTAAGACATAATCATCCATCAAACAACATCAATGAGCTCTAATATGGATAAATCGACACTGACAGTAAAAAAACTAAACCCGGCATTTGAAAGCTTTAAATGATCAATTGATCCAAAATAAGATTTAAAATGACCAAATAAATATGTAAAATGATCATGTATGAGCTATAGCTCAAAGCTCAATAAGGGAGGCTAAGACATTAAGACATAAAAAGACTCAAATCTAAGTTCAAGAACATTCAAAACTAAAACCCAAAAATTCATCCTTAAACCTAGAAAGAGCATAAACCTAGAAATAGCATAAAGAGCCCAGAAAACAGCCTAAATCTTGCAACCATAACTCAAAAATGTCTACCATAACTTGCTTGAACCATCCCAAACAAACAAGAAACAAAAAGCAAAATCAAAACAACAAGCAAAATCATATTTTCTTTAGCAAACCAGAAATGCATTTCTTTATATACAAACATTGTTCTATTGATTAACTTTTTTATTCTTAACCATAAATAACAAGATTTTAGCTCAAATAAACTTAACCAGCCACTAATAATAGTCTAAGAACAACAAGAAAAATAAAATTAGCAACTTTATTTTTCAACAAGTTCTACCATAATGACTTTATTAATTATCTTAAACATTAAAACATGCTAAAATGTATTTCAAACTGACATTTATCACTTCAATAATAATCTTAAGCATCAAAATAAGCCTTAAGCAAAATTTAAGGATACATATACATACTAAGTCATGGCATAACTAAACATCTAAAATAATAATTAAAACAAACAAACTTGTATGACATCTAAACTAGTTTTAAATGATGCATAACAAACAATCTAAGCAGAAATTTAAAAGACAAAATAGAAAGAAAATGATGTGTTCATTGAGCTTCACCCCCTCATCAAAGTTGAAAATATACAAACAATGTTGTTCTTTAGCTGGGAACTTCTTGCTTCTTTTTCAAACACTAGATATGGTGTCTCTACTTCTAATCTTGAACTTGCAAGCTAGGCCTTCTTCCTCTCTCTTTCCACTTCCTTTCTACCAAAAGAATTTCAATGGTTAAATTTTCTTGTTTTTTCTCCCTTTTTCTC